>PVML01017448.1_pt1 | contig 285447 bp, 253 predicted proteins | sample 1853371 | NCBI WGS metagenome assembly PVML01 (sample SAMN08533508, study PRJNA380276) | Human gut metagenome, whole genome shotgun sequencing project. | isolation source: participant 1, chromium library | host: Homo sapiens | collected 2017 | reverse complement strand
ATTGTTCCGTTACCCATAAACCACTGGATAACAAGAATAATGGCACTTGCTATGACTGTTATCAATTTGTTATCAAAAGACTAATCGAAATCGCTGAAACCCGCATAAACACTGGCTTTTTTAAGCAACTCGATTTATTCAAACTCAATCGTAGCCGGCGGCTTTCCGGTACAATCGTAAAGCACTCTGTTTACATGCTTTACTTCATTGACAATTCTGCTGGCTACTTTTCCAAGTACTTCCCACGGAATCTCTGCTGCTTCTGCAGTCATAAAATCAATGGTGTTTACGGCTCTTAAGGCAATCGCATAGTCGTAGGTTCTTTCATCACCCATAACGCCTACAGAACGCATGTTGGTCAGTGCTGCAAAGTACTGGCCAATGCTGCGGTCAAGACCTGCATTTGCAATTTCTTCGCGGTAGATGGCATCTGCCTCCTGTACCATCTTTACTTTTTCTGCAGTTACTTCGCCGATGATACGGATACCAAGACCAGGGCCTGGGAATGGCTGACGGTATACCAGCTTTTCAGGAATACCAAGCTCTAAACCAGCTTTACGTACTTCGTCCTTGAACAGATCACGGAGAGGCTCGATGATCTCCTTAAAATCTACATAGTCAGGAAGTCCTCCTACATTGTGGTGGGACTTGATCACTGCAGATTCGCCACCCAGACCGCTCTCTACAACGTCCGGATAAATGGTTCCCTGTACCAGGAAATCTACAGCGCCGATTTTCTTTGCTTCTTCTTCAAATACACGGATAAATTCTTCTCCGATGATCTTACGCTTTCTCTCCGGCTCTTCTACACCTGCTAATTTGCTGTAGAAACGCTCCTGAGCATTTACACGGATAAAGTTTAAGTTGTATGGACCGTTTGGACCAAATACTTCTTCTACTTCATCACCTTCGTTTTTACGAAGAAGACCATGATCTACAAACACGCAGGTCAGCTGATCACCAACTGCCTTTGCGAGCATAACAGCTGCTACGGAAGAATCTACGCCACCGGACAATGCACACAGCACCTTGCCGTTTCCAACTTTTGCACGGATCGCTTTGATGGTATTTTCAACAAAAGCATCCATCTTCCAATCACCTGCACAACCGCAGACATTGTATACGAAGTTAGACAGCATCTTCGTTCCTTCTACTGTGTGAAGTACCTCTGGATGATACTGGATCGCATACAGGTTCTTTTCTTCCCATTCAACAGCTGCTACCGGACAGTTATCTGTATGAGCGATGATCTTAAATCCAGGTGCTGCTTTTTCAATGTAATCATTATGGCTCATCCAGCAGATCGTCTTTTCAGATACATTTTTAAATAATTTGCTGGACTGATCTACTGTTACCTCGATCTTTCCGTACTCACGAACAGGAGCCTTACATACATGGCCACCTAATAAATGCATCATCAGCTGTGCGCCATAGCACAAGCCAAGTACCGGGATTCCCAGTTCAAACAGTTCTTTGCTGCAGGCTGCGGCACCTTCTTCATATACACTGTTTGGTCCGCCGGTTAAGATGATACCCTTTGGATTCATTTCTTTGATCTTTTCAATATCCGTTCTGTAAGAATAGATCTCACAATAAACATTGCACTCACGTACACGGCGGGCAACCAGCTGATTGTACTGTCCACCGAAGTCGATCACAATAATCTTCTCTCTGTTCACGAGTCTTCCTCCTAATTTTTGTATGGCAAAACTGCACTCCGTCTGTTTTGCCTTGATATATCTTATTTCATTATAACGAAAAAATTTTCACTATACAAGCAGATTCCTTAAAAACCTTAGACTTTTACAATGACTCTTCTCTTTTTCACAATTTTTGTTGGTTTTTCCCAGAAAAAAACAGCATTTTTTATGTCGCAGCGAGACTATTTTTCATTTTGTTATTTTCATGACAATGTGGTTGCTTTTTTACCGGCAAACTTTTTCCGCTTTTCTTTTATATTTCCCGATTATGTCCTCGATTATGGAAATTTCATTCTGAAAAGCGGAAATTTTTTTCAACTAATTTTTTATATATTGTTAATAAAATTACGTACAAAACTACCATTTTTTCTTTGTATAGTTTACACATTGCCTAATTTTCTTTCTTTTATATATAATATATTTACCTGATGAAACCATTTTTCTGTTCTCAATAAAAGACAGGAATTTTAATCATCATGATGTACTCCCGGAATCATTTTCTGAAGAACACATCCAGATTCCAAACGTACACGAACAGCACAGGAGGATACAAACTATGGAACAGTATAATGCTCTTACACCTGAAATTATTTCTGAACTTAAGCAGGTATCGGATCACATCCTTACCGGTGACGATATCAACCCTGATTTTTCCAGAGATGAAATGCCTATCTACGGCACACACATGCCTGATCTGGTAGTGCAGCCCCGCTCCACAGAAGAAGTAGCTGCTGTTATGAAGATCTGCTATGAACATACAATTCCAGTTACCCCAAGAGGTGCCGGAACCGGACTTGCAGGCGGTGCTGTACCCCTTCTTGGCGGAGTTCTCCTTGACATGTCTAAGATGAACCGGATTCTAAATTATGATCTGGAAAATTTTGTTGTAAATATTGAGTGCGGCGTTCTTTTAAATGATCTTGCCGCCGACTGCCTGACAAAAGGCATGATGTATCCTCCTGATCCAGGTGAAAAATTTGCCTGCGTAGGCGGAAATGTTGCTACAAATGCCGGCGGTATGCGCGCTGTTAAATATGGTTCTACCAGAGATTATGTCCGCGCTATGACCGTTGTCCTTCCAACCGGTGAGATCACCCACCTTGGCGCTACTGTTTCCAAGACTTCTTCCGGCTATTCTCTGTTAAACCTGATGATCGGTTCTGAAGGTACACTGGGCATCATCACGGAACTGACTTTAAAGATCATTCCTGCTCCAAAGGCAACCGCTTCTCTGATCGTGCCATTTGAAGACCTGAAAACAGCACTTGAAACAGTTCCAAAACTGAAAATGTCTTCTTTAAATCCGCAGGCCATCGAATTTATGGAGCGTGAGATCGTCCTTGCTTCTGAACGCCATACAGGACGTTCCGTTTTTCCACAGGAAATGGGCGGTCAGCCTGTTGGCGCTTACCTTCTGATCACACTGGATTCTGACAGTGACGACCAGTTATATACACTTCTGGAGCAGGCCGCTGAACTTGTATTAGACGCCGGTGCTATGGATGTTTTAGTTGCTGACAGTCCTGCAAAAATGCGTGATGCCTGGGCTTCACGTTCTGCCTTCCTGGAAGTGATCATGGAAGAGACCAAACTGCTGGATGAATGCGATGTCGTAGTTCCTGTTACGAAGATTGCTTCTTATCTTGAATTTGTAAATAAAACTGGCGAGGAATGCGGACTTGTGATCCGTTCCTTTGGCCATGCCGGCGATGGAAACCTTCATATTTATGAGTGTTCTAATGACCTTACCGAAGAAGAATTTAAAAAACGTGTAGATAAATTCTTTGATCTTATCTATAAAGAAGCATCTGCACAGGGCGGACTGGTATCCGGCGAACATGGTATCGGCTCCGGTAAGATCCATTATCTGGTAGAGTCCATCGGCGAAACCAACATGGCATTAATGGAAGGAATCAAACGTGTATTTGACCCGAAGATGATCTTAAATCCAGGCAAGGTATGCTATAAACTCTAACTATTTTTAAGCTCCTTCCCGCCTGATGTCAGGCGTTTGAGAATACCTCCCTTATAAGGATGGTCAGGAACAACTTTTGTCTCCCTGACCATCCTTTTTCATGAATTTTTTTACATTTTTTTCTGTATTTTGTTACAGCTCAGCCTTATGAAGATTTAGCGCCAAAAGTACTTATAAAAGCAAGCTTTCAACGTACTTTTGACCCTAAATCTTCGTAAGGCTGAACTGTAACTAGATTTTACACATTTTTATCAATAGCCGGTTACATTTTATATTGAAAATTTTAAATCCAGGCTATATAATGTATAAAGAAGTTGTTAATTAACGCTTCAGACCTTCAGGTCTTAAATCTTACGAAAAAAGGCAGGTGAACAGAATGGACGGTTGCGATAGTCATGGGCGAAGTAGACGCACGGGATATAATAAAAAAGCAGTCTGTTCTGTTTCATATAAAATGCCTTAAGCAATAGATCTTAACAGAATTTCTTTTTCATTTCTTATCCCGTTTTACAACTCCCGTAATATCCATCGCAAAGCTGTAATAAGGAGGATCAGTAATTTATGCGGTCCTGCGATTTTTTGTTCTGCGCATTTTTAACCTGTGCAGGCTTTGTTATGCAAAAAAATTGAATAAAGGAGACTGAAATGGAAAATAAAGTTCAAGTTCAGGATCACAGCCAGGAGATTCTGTCTGTGATCAGAAGCAACGCCTCACCAGGCGTACTGAGAAATAAACTGGAAGATTACCATGAAAATGACCTTGCTGACATTTTCCCGGAACTGACACTGGCAGAACGGCGCAAGATCTGCCGTATCCTTGATACTGATATGCTTTCTGATATTTTCGAGCATATCGATCAGAAACAGGCTGCCGAATATCTAGATGAAATGGATGTAAAGAAGGCTGCTTCTATCCTTTCTGCTATGGAAACAGACGCTGTTGTGGACGTATTAAAGATGACTCCCAAGGAAAAGCGTGCTCTTCTTACAGAACTTCTGGATGATGATGCCAGAAAAGATATTGCTGTGATCGCAGCTTTCGATGAAGATGAGATCGGCAGCTGGATGACCACAAACTGTATCGTGATCCGTGAAAATCTGACGGTCAAGCAGGCTATGAGCAGTCTAGTGGAACAGGCCGCTAAGAATGATAATATTTCCACCATTTTTATGGTAACAGAAGATCAGACTTTTTATGGAGCAATGGACCTGAAAGATCTTATTATTGCAAGACAGGATTCCGCTCTGGAAGACCTGATCGTCACTTCTTATCCTTATGTATATGGTCATGAGCTCATCGATGACTGTATCGAAAAACTAAAAGATTATTCTGAGGACTCTATTCCTGTCCTTAATAATAATAACAAACTGTTAGGCGTTATTACTTCCCAGAGCATCGTAGACCTGGTGGATGATGAAATGGGTGAAGATTATGCAAAGTTTGCAGGTCTGACTGCTGAGGAAGATTTAAAGGAACCTTTAAAGGAAAGTCTGAAAAAACGTCTTCCCTGGCTGCTGATCCTGTTGGCTCTTGGTATGGTAGTTTCCTCTGTTGTAGGCCTCTTTGAGCAGGTAGTAAGCCAGCTGACGCTGATCATGTGCTTCCAGTCCCTGATCTTAGACATGGCCGGAAACGTTGGTACCCAGTCTCTGGCTGTTACGATCCGTGTTCTTATGGATGAATCTCTTACAGGAAAGCAGAAATTAGAACTTGTCTGGAAAGAAATGCGCATCGCCTTCTCAAACGGTGTGATCCTGGGACTTCTTTCTTTTGCAGCCATTGGTCTGTACATTGTAGTTGCAAAGGGAAAGACTTTCGCATTTGCTTATGCTGTATCTGGCTGTATTGGTACTGCACTGCTTATGGCAATGGTAATATCCGGTGCAGTAGGTACCTGCATCCCATTGTTCTTTAAAAAGATCAACGTTGACCCGGCTGTAGCTTCCGGTCCGCTGATCACAACGGTAAACGACTTAGTCGCTGTTGTTTCTTACTACGGACTTAGCTGGATTTTACTGATCAATATGATGCATCTGGCTGGCTAAAATAAAAATACGCTTTCTCTTCTGCAGTTCCTTCTGGAACCGGGAAAAGAAAGCGTATTTTTTATTTTTCTTTTTTATCTTCTAATGAATGATGTGCCAGTAATCCCTGTTCTTCTCTCACACTGCGCATCCTGCGAAAATAAGAACTCATCTCATCTGCCATACCGGATAAACGGTTTAATAAGGTAGAGAAATCTTTTAACATTTCATCGTCTTTATAATATGGATAAACGATATCATGGTCAATTTCGCTCCAGCCTTCCTCAAACAACGTTCTTCCCTGGATCTCTACATAATACCCTTTATATTTGATGATATAGTGCAGAGAACGGTAAATGCCATCGGATTTGATATCAATAAGATTTTCATCGTAAATGCGGGTATCACCATTTCTCCGATATACCTTCGGACGCTCCGCAATGTAGCAATGAAAAGGATCTTCGTCAAAATCTCTCCCTCTGTCTTTGACATAAATATCCGGATTATTTTCAAATACTGTGGTAATATATTTGTGGAAATAGATCCAGTCTTCCCGATACAGGAAAAATACACGGATACCGATCAGGTCAGTCATGTATTTATAATAATTATTCCTGTTCAGATCTTTAAATTTCTCTGGATCTTCTTTCCGTTTTCGTATGATTTTCTCTAAAAGGTGTCCTGGATTTTTGGTACGGTAACGGTAGGAATGGATCCCGGCCCGCTCAATATCATAGAGATAATCATTGACAAAGTCTTTACCGATCCCCCGGAGCTTTTCTTCTATGGACAGATAATCGTCATAGATTGCTGCAAGCTCTTCCCATGAAATATCAGCTGCTTTAAAATCTTCTTCGTCAATATTATAGGCTTTTAAGAATGCATTCTTATCAACCATCTGCCTTCCCCCTTTAACTTTTTCTCACAAAACCTTTTTTTGAACTGACTCGTGAATGGCTTGAACCGACTCGCAAACCCGCGCTGACGCGCTCTACAGCCTGCTAGCGCAGGCTGTTTGCTCATGGAGTGCTTGTGAAAAACAAATGCCGCTTTTAGCGGCGCTTGTTTTTTTCTGCGCTCATTCTATTCCAGTTCAAATGCTCCTGTATATAACTGGTAGTATTTTCCTTTTTCTGCAATAAGTTTATCGTGGCTGCCGCGCTCTATGATGTGGCCCTGCTCCAGTACCATGATCACATCGGAGTTGCGGACGGTGGACAGTCTGTGTGCAATGACAAATACGGTGCGTCCCTGCATCAGGGCATCCATTCCCCGCTGTACGATTGCTTCTGTACGTGTATCAATCGAAGATGTTGCCTCATCTAAGATCATAACTGGCGGATCGGCTGCTGCAGCTCTGGCAATAGAGATCAGCTGTCTCTGTCCCTGAGATAAATTCTCACCATTTCCGGTAATGACAGTTTCATAGCCTTCCGGCAGACGGGTGATAAAATCATCAGCACCTGCCAGCTTTGCTGCTCCGATACACTCTTCATCAGTTGCATCTGGATTGCTGTAACGGATATTTTCCATTACAGTTCCTGTGAACAGGTTGGTATCCTGAAGAACAATACCTAAAGAATGACGAAGATCTGATTTTTTGATCTTGCTGATATTAATACCGTCATAACGGATGGTTCCGTCTGAAATATCATAAAAACGGTTGATCAGGTTGGTAATTGTAGTCTTTCCGGCGCCGGTAGCACCTACGAAAGCTACTTTCTGACCTGGTTCTGCATACAGTGTAATGTTATGAAGAACAGTCTTTCCAGGATCATAACCAAAATCTACATTTTCAAAGCGCACATCACCAGTCAGTTTAGTATACGTAACAGTTCCATCACTGTGCGGATGCTTCCATGCCCATACACCTGTACGCTCCTTGTGCTCTGTCAGAGTTCCATCTGGATTTTCTACTGCATTGACCAGAGTAACATATCCCTCGTCTTCTTCTGGTTTTTCATCTAACAGACCAAAAATACGCTCTGCACCTGCCATACCCATAACAACCGCATTGATCTGCTGGGAAACCTGGTTGATATTTCCTGCAAACTGCTTTGTCATATTTAAGAAAGGAACTACGATACTGATAGAAAACGGCAAACCGGAAATACTTAAGTTAGGTGCCTTAAACATAAGGAATAAACTTCCTGCAAGAGCCACTGCCACATACAGCAGGTTGCCTATGTTATTTAAGATAGGTCCCAGTGTATTGGCATATTTATTTGCCTGCTCAGACACCCGGAACAGCTCATCATTAATCGCATCAAAAGCCTTTTCGCTTTCTTCTTCATGACAAAATACCTTAATGACTTTCTGGCCATTCATCATCTCTTCCACAAAGCCTTCTGTCTTACCAATGGCTTTCTGCTGCTGTACAAAGAATCTGGCTGAACTGCCGCCTACTTTTTTGATGATGTTTAACATGATCACAACACCTGCTACCACCACCAGTGCCATCCAGATACTGTAATACAGCATGATACAGAAAACAGTCGTTACCATAACAGCTGCATTTAAAAACTGTGGGATACTCTGGGAGATCAGCTGACGCAGTGTATCAATATCGTTGGTATAATAGCTCATGATATCGCCATGATTATGGGTATCAAAATATTTTACCGGAAAATCCTGCATGCTGTTAAACATTTTTTCACGCAGTTTCTTTAAAGTTCCCTGGGTGATCTCTGCCATTTTCCGGTTATAAAGAACGGAAGCTGCCAGAGCCAGACCGTAAAGAGTAAGAAGAATGCCTGTATAATGCAAAATCTGGTCCTTGCAGCCATTCCAGTCACCAGACTGCCAGTTTTCTTCCACTACTGCAATGACTTTCTGCATGAAGATTGCAGGAATAGAGCCTACAATGGCATTAAATAAAATGCAGACCAGCACCAGAGGCATAAGTACCGGAAAAAAACCAAAAATGGTACGGATCAGGCGAAAAAGAGTCTTTTTTCCATTTTTTGCCATACCTTTTCCATTACTTCTCATCCTGACCGCCTCCTTTATTCTGTGATTCATATACTTCTCTGTAGATTGGGCTGATCTTCATCAGCTCTTCGTGATTTCCAACTGCCTGGATCTTACCGCCGTCCATTACAATAATATGATCGGCTTCCTGAACAGAGGAAATACGCTGTGCGATAATGATCTTGGTGGTTTCCGGGATAAACTCCTTAAATCCGCTGCGGATCAATGCATCTGTCTTTGTATCTACTGCACTGGTAGAGTCATCTAAGATCAGGATCTTCGGCTTCTTAAGCAAAGCTCTGGCAATACAAAGTCTCTGCTTCTGGCCGCCGGAAACATTGGCACCGCCCTGCTCAATATAGGACTTATACTTATCCGGGAAGCGAAGGACAAATTCCTCTGCCTGAGCCAGTTTGCATGCATGAGCCATTTCCTCTGGAGTGGCATTTTTATCGCCCCAGCGCAGATTATCTTCGATCGTGCCGGAGAACAGGATATTCTTCTGCAAAACCACAGCGACCTGATTACGCAGTGTCTGCAGATCGTATTCCCGCACATCTCTTCCACCGACCTTTACCACACCTTCTGTTGTATCATACAGACGTGAGATCAGCTGGATCAAGGTTGACTTGGAAGAACCGGTTCCGCCGATGATACCAATGGTTTCACCGGAATTAATATGAAGGTTAATGTTTTCCAGAGCATTTCTCTCTGCCTTTTTGGAATATTTGAAACTTACATTTTCAAAATCCACAGAGCCGTCTTTTACTTCGTAAATCGGATTCTCCGGGTTGACCAGACTGCTCTTTTCTTCCAGAATTTCTACGATTCGCTTTGCAGACTCAGATGCCAGAGTGATCATAACAAATACCATGGACACCATCATAAGACTGCTTAAAATCTGGAAGCTGTAAGTCAAAAGTGCAGAGAACTGTCCTACATCCAGGTCAATACCCCGGCTGGTGATGATCGTATAAGAGCCAAAGGACAGAACAAAGATCATAACTGTATAAATGCAGAACTGCATCATGGGGTTATTAAATGCCAAAATCTTTTCTGCACGGGTAAAATCACCGCATACATCTTCTGCTGCACGGTCAAATTTTTCTTTTTCATATTCTTCCCGCACATAAGATTTTACAACACGGATGCCTTTAATATTTTCCTGAACAGAATTGTTCAAAGCATCATATTTGTTGAATACAGCACGGAACAGTGGCAGTGTCAGACGGATGACTGTAAACAGACCAAATCCCAGGATCGGTACTACAAGAATAAAAATACATGCCATTTTGCCGCCCATGATAAATGCCATGGCAAAAGCAAAAACAAGCATAAGGGGTGCACGGATGGCAATTCGAACGATCATCATATATGCCATCTGCACATTGGTTACATCTGTAGTCAGACGGGTAACTAAAGAGGACGATGAAAACCGGTCAATGTTTTCAAAAGAAAAGTCCTGGATCTTATAAAATAGGTCTTTTCGCACATTTTTAGCAAATCCGCAGGAAGCAGTGGCGCAGGCATTACCTGCGGCAATTCCAAATATAAGGGAAAGAGTAGCCATAACGACTAACACCAGTCCATACATGGCGATCTCACCAAAACCGGCTCCTGCCTTCATCTGATTCACCAGCTTTGCAATGACAAAGGGAATGATACATTCCATCACCACTTCCAGTGATACCATCAAAGGGGCCTTGATGGATGCCTGCTTATACTCGCGGACGCATTTTGATAAAACTTTCAGCATAATAAGCGGGTACTCCTTTCTGTAATAAAAGTCTACACAAATAACAGGACGCCCGCAATGCGAACGTCCTGAATGCTTTCAGCAGCACTCTTGCTGCAACCTGTGCATTTTGGGCTACTCATAATCATAACCTAAATTCACAGTCCTTTACAAGAGTAAAATAATGAACTTTTTGTGAAAAATTTTGAGATTCTTTTAATTGTCCAAAGCCTCATTTAACGCTTCTGTTCCCTCTAATACAAACTTTCCCTGTCTGAGCAGACAGATCCGGCTGCCATCTTTTCCAACTGCCACAATATCTCCCAGCTCAGAATACGGAACCGTAATGTCTGTATGGCAGCTGAAATATGCCTTTGACATATCCTCTTTTCTTAAAAGAGAGATCTCATTATCTCTGGCGATCACCTCTTTGCCGTCCGGATTGTACATCGGTGAATCCTCTGCAAAGCTGTAACAGGTATCCCCTACTGCAAAGTGTGGTCCTGTTTTCTCTGCAATCAGGATAGGAAGCTTGCTGCCGATCTGGTATTTCTTTGCCATTGCATAGGCTGTGGTGTTGGTACCAATAGCAAACTCACCAAGAGGAAGCCAGCTGTGTCCACGCATGATCACCTGTTTTACCAGTTCCTCTCCCTGTTCTTTGGAATCCAGGAAGTTCTGGCAGCCAAATTCTGCTACTTTTCCATCTTTAAATAGGATCCGCAGATCTTTAAAGAGATAGTCTTCCACATAAACCTCTTTTACGTGAAGAAGACCGTCTGTGCCTGTGAGAACCGGGGAAGTAAATACTTCTCCCAAGGGAATATTTACATCGGAAACACAGTTTTCAAAATTTGTCTGCTTTGTGGGATCAGTCAGTGTATGGAGCTTCACTTTCATGTCAGTCTCATTTCCATCCCGTCCTGTGATCTCCACATGATCTGCCTTATCTAACGCGTCGATCAGTTTCTGCTGGATCTTCTGGTATTTTTCGTAATCCAGCGTATTGATAGCAATGGTATCACGGAAAATAGCTTCAAAATCCGGTCCGATCTCAGGCTTTGGAAAAGCAATAATGGTAAAGCTGGTCTCATCTCCCGGCATATACTGATTGATGATCTGACGGGACTCATTGGCATAAGACAATGTCAGTTCCTGCTGATGCTCATTTAATGCAAGAGCCGTCTTTTTATTTACCGGTGCAAACCCTTCTTCTCCGAAAGTCTCTACTACCGCCGGTCCCGCGCACCAGGAAGCCAGCTCTCTGTACTGTTCATAAGCAGCTTTCAAAATCGAAAGCTTTCTCTCTTTAAAGGCATTTCCCATATAAAGGGCACTGTCATAACGATGGTCATAATCATACTGCTTATTGGCAGATGCGCCAAAATAGCCTCTTTTGCCATTTGGCCTGCGATTCAATGACTCCACTGCTGCCCGATAGAAAATGGGTTCCAGTCCCATTTTTCTAAAATTTTCCACTGCTCTGCGGATCATCCGCTCAAAGCCCAGCTGATATTCTACAACTACCGTTTTCTTTTTGGTGATATCTCTTCCCATTACAGAAAAACCTTTTCGGTAACCTTCTGTGTAGGTATCTGCCATTTTATCCACAACTTCCTGAGGAAGTGTGTTCATAAAGGCAGCCAGTTTTAACTCTGACTCAGAAATATACTCACCAAATTCATAGAGATAGGAAAGATTATTTAAGTCACTTTCCATAATGATATCTTTTGCGAAAGAAAGATCCGGATCCAGTCCTTCTCTGATCCGCCATGGCAGCATCAGGTCTGAATAGTCGCTGACATACCAGTAAAACGCATCCTTGATCTGCTGCTCTTTTGGACAGTCTTCTCCCTCTTCCCACGCCTGCACAAAAAGGTTATATACTTCCAAAAAGACTTCATTTAAAATCGCAACATTTTCCAGACGCATCTCAAAAGCATATACAATGTCCCCGCGTATCTCTGTATAGAGAGCCGCCAGGATCTGACCGTAGCCTTCTCCCAGTTCTTTTACTGCATAGTCCGGATTTGCGAAGCTTTCTCCATAATGTTCAGGAAGGATATCTTCATAAAGTCTGTGATTTTGTTCCTGCAGCTGTTCCAGAGAAAACTTTTTTCCTTCTTCTTTTTCTTTTATCAGTTCCCCGATCATTAAAATAAAACGGGAAACACATCTAAAATAATTGCCGTAAGGCTGTCTGATCTCGTCTTCTCCCATGGCTTTTACACGTTCCATGGAAAGATCCAGCCTTTCTCTTACAGCATTGTTTTCTTCCTGTAAAATTTTCCTGTAATCCATACGTTTTATTCCCTCCTTGAACATCTGCCTGTATGATACCTATATTTTACCTGAATATACCGGTAAATATGATAATGACCCATATAAGAAGGATAATCCCTTCCAAAGCCATACCGATCCTGGATAAAATATAATTACAGTCATCTTCTGTAAAAGAAAGGATCCCATACCAGAGCCCCATAATAGCTGCCGCCATGCTGGAAAATCCATAGGCTCCTGTATTCAAGCCCCCCTGTCCTGCATTTTTTACCGAAAAATACATACTTAAGGCACCTAAAAGAAGGGAGGCGATCCCAAGCCCCAGACAGTAAAAACTGTTCTTTGCAAGGGGATTTTTCACATAGGAAACCTTATTTCCAACCTGTCTCAATGTATTTTCCTCCTGTAACGTAACTTCTTTCGCATATGCTGCACCAGACAGTAACAGCCAAAGCCAAAAGCTGCTCCCAGTGTATTAAGGAACATGTCATCTACATCAAAACTGCCTACTTTGAATATAAGCTGTAATGTTTCCAGAATAAAACTCCAGGTAAAACCAAAAGTCACTGTATTATACCATTTCTTGCTTCTTCTGCTGATAATAGGCAAAAAGAATCCAAAGGGGGCAAAAGCAACGATATTTCCCACGATATTGATCATAAAAATTGGGAATCCAAGTACATTATAATATTTAAAATAACGGCTGATCTCTTTAAAAAGGATCAGATTATACGCGTAATCTCTGTCTGTATCTGTTCGTCCGAATGACTCTGAAAAAAACATGAAATACGCCAGAAGGCACAGGTACAGTATAAACAGTACCCATCCCATCTTCTGGCGTTTAGTTGTGTTTCTGATCATCTGTGACCCCGCATCCTAAAATTCAATTTCGGATTTGCGTTTTAAAAGCAGCGCCCCATTTACAATGGAAATAATGCCCACAACAAGACCTGTAACCAGGATCACAATACCTGCTGCAATACTTCCGGCACCTGTGACCTTCATTGTTTTATATACTCTCTCCATATTGCTGCTACCTCCGGCTCTTATTCGTTCTTTGCGCCGTACTGCTCATAATATGCATCCAGAGCTGCCTTGATCTTATCATCGATCACTACCTGGCCATTGCACTCTTTATTATAAAGGCACTCCGTTACATCTGCCATGGAAACGATCGCTGCAGTTGGGAAACCATACAGATCTTTGATCTCATCTAATGCACTCTTTGTTCCTTTGCCTCTCTCCATACGGTTTAAGGAAACGATCAGGCCTTTGATCTCTACATCTCCCTGTGCCTTGATGATCGGGAATGTTTCTTCAATGGACTTACCAGAAGTAGTAACATCCTCAATGATCATCACACGGTCTCCGTCTTTGATCTTGCTTCCTAAAAGGATACCTGTATCACCGTGATCTTTTACTTCCTTACGATTGGAGCAGTAGCGGATATCTTTTCCGTACAGTTCGCTGATCGCCATGGTAGTTGCAACGCTTAACGGGATTCCCTTGTATGCCGGTCCGAAAAGTACGTCAAAATCCAGACCAAAATTGTCGTGGATCGCCTTTGCGTAATACTCACCTAATTTCTTTAACTGGGTACCAGTTACATAAGCACCTGCATTCATGAAAAATGGGGACTTTCTTCCGCTCTTTAAGGTGAAATCTCCAAATTTCAATACATTGCTCTCTACCATAAACTGAATAAATTCCTGCTTGTAGCTTTCCATGGTCATAACCTCCTTGATTTTCACAAACTCTTTTATCTGACTATCTTACTGCACCGATCAGTTCGTTGATGTCTTCGATTCCATATTTTTCCATATAGGCCCTGATTCCGTCTACTGTTTTAACAGTTGCATACGGATCATGAAAGTTTGCAGTACCGATAGCTACTGCTGTGGCGCCTGCAAGGATAAACTCCAATGCATCATCTGCATTGCAGATGCCGCCCATGCCAATGATCGGCACCTTTACTGCCTGGACTGCCTGATAAACCATGCGCACTGCTACCGGACGGATCGCAGGACCGGAAAGTCCTCCTGTTTTATTGGCAACTGCAAAGGTTCTGCGATTGATATCGATCTTCATACCAGTTAAAGTATTGATCAGAGAGATCGCATCTGCACCGCCTGCTTCTGCTGCCTTTGCCATAACAGTAATGTCCGTTACATTTGGGCTTAATTTCATGATCACCGGCTGCTTTGCATGAGCCTTTACTGCCTTTGTGATCGCTTCTACTGCCTTAGGATCCTGGCCAAAAGCGATACCACCTTCTTTGACATTTGGACAGGAAATGTTGATCTCCAGCATATCTACCGGTTCATCTCCCAAACGCTCTACTACATCAATGTAATCTTCTGTTGTCTTTCCGCACACATTGACTACGATCTTTGTATCATATTTCTTTAAAAACGGAATATCTCTCTTTGCAAATACATCAATGCCCGGATTCTGCAGACCAATGGCATTGATCATGCCGCCGTAGGTCTCTGCGATCCTTGGTGTTGGATTTCCCGGCCACGGCACATTTGCCACACCCTTTGTAACAACCGCGCCAAGACGGCTTAAGTCAACGAACTCACTATATTCCATACCGGAACCAAAGGTGCCGGACGCTTCCATAACCGGATTTTTAAATTCCACTCCGGCAATCTTTACACTCATATTCATAATTCGGTCCTGCCTCCTGCTTTTTCACTGTTTATGACCCATTTTCGATCAAAGGATCATTCTTTCTTATATGTGATAGCGAGTCCCAAGGTCAAAAATCGTTACTGTTCATGCGTTGCATGACCAGCAACGGATTTCAGACCTTTTGACTCTGGTATCTACAGTTCAATATCTTCTGCCAGGAATACGGGGCCATCCTTACAGATACGCTTATTATGTACCTGGGAATGTTCGTCCACATCCTTTGTCTGACAGGTACAAGCCAGACAGGCACCGATGCCGCAGGCCATTTTCTCTTCCAGGGATAAGTAGCAGAGAATGCCTTTTTCCTGGCTGTATGCCTTTAAAGCACGAAGCATAGGAGTCGGTCCGCAGGCATAGATCACATCTGCCTTCAGGTCATTTTCACGGATGGCGTCTAATACATTTCCCTTGGTTCCCACACTGCCGTCTTCTGTAGCAACTGTTACAGAACCATAAGCTTCAAATTCTTCTTTTAAGAACAGATGGCTGTCACGGTAACCGATCACAGACTGCACCATTTCCGCTCCGTTTACTTCATTTAATGCTTTTGCAAGCTGAAGCATTGGCGGAATACCAATGCCGCCACCGATGAGAAATGCTTTCTTTCCTTCTAATAATGGAAAACCATTTCCCAATGGTCCCAGTACATCAATGGTATCCCCTTCTGTCAGTGCGGAAAATTCCTTTGTTCCTGCACCTGCTACCCGGTATACCAGACGCAGCTGCCCTTTTTCTTTATCAATGCCGCAAAGACTGATGGGTCTTGGAAGCAGTCTGGAGCCGTCTTTTGAGTAAAGGGATACAAACTGTCCTGGCACTGCCTGGGCTGCGATCTCACCTGCAGCCAGTCTTAAGTCATAAATTCCATCTGCCAGCTGTACCTGTGAGGTAACAGTGGCTGTCATTTTTAATTTTGCCATGTTGTTTTTCCAACCTTTTCGTTTCTTACCTGTTGAGCACTATACAATTAATTATAATACGCTGTTAATATCAGCCACCATATCCAAAACTGCCTGTCTGGAAGCTTCTGCAAAATGCTCTGGACCAAACTGTTTGTATTTTTCCTGACGATATGCTGCGATAATACCTCTGGAGGAGTTAACGATCGCGCCTAAACCATCTTCATTGAAGCAGTGCTTTAAGTCTGCAGCAGTACCGCCCTGAGCGCCATAACCTGGTACCAGGAAGTAGGTATGTGGCATCAGTTTTCTTAAGATCTTGCTCATTTCCGGATAAGTAGCGCCTACAACTGCTCCTACATTGCTGTAGGTTCCGTCCATGGACATATTGCCCCACTCTACTACCTTTTCTGCTACCAATTCATAGAGAGGACGTCCGTCGATCAGTCTGTCCTGGAACTCGCCGCTGGAAGGATTGGATGTTTTTACCAGAACGAAAATTCCCTTGTCATTTGCATTGCATGCTTCTACAAAAGGCTTTACGCCATCTGTTCCAAGGTATGGATTTACAGTCAGGATATCGGTATCAAAACCGCTGTAAGATTTGGAACCCACCTGTACTTTGCCCAGATGTCCCGTTGCATATGCTGCAGAAGTAGAGCCGATATCGCCTCTCTTTGCATCTCCGATGACTACCAGACCTTTTTCATGGCAGTAATCTACGGTTTTCTTGTAAACTTTTAATCCCTCAATGCCAAACTGCTCATACATAGCGATCTGTGGCTTAACAGCCGGGATCAGGTCGCAGGTATGATCAATGATCTCTTTATTATACTGCCAGATAGCCTCTGCTGCTCCCTCTAAAGTCTCTCCGTAAGCGTCAAATGCTTTTTTTACAACATGCTCTGGCACATAGGAAAGCATTGGGTCTAAGCCTACGCAGATAGGAGCCTTTGTCTTTTGGATTTTTTCAATTAACTGACTGATCATATTGTTCCTCCTTGGTTATGGTACACTCTTTATATTCATTTACAGGTGTTTTCCTAATTCTAACATAGATCCTATATTTCTTCAAGTTATGCCAGTTCTTCAAACTCATTTAACAATTCCTCAAAGAACTTTAATGCTTCTTCTACAGGGCCGGTATGTGACATGTCAACACCTGCTAACTTTAACAGTTCGATAGGTGTATCAGAGCAGCCTCCGCTTAAAAACTTCTTGTATCCCTCTAAAATGCCAGGTTCTCCGTTAAAGATCTTCTTGCTGATAGCGATTGCTGCTGAGAAACCGGTAGCATACTGATATACATAAAATGGTGTATAAAAATGGGGGATCCTTTCCCATTCATACTGGATCTGGGGATCGATCACGGTATCCGGGCCGAAGTAATCTACATTTAACTTTTTGTAAATGCCGCAAAGACTCTGGGAAATCATACTTTCTCCTGCTGCTGCCATTTCATGGGCTTTCTGTTCAAATTCTGCAAACATGGTCTGACGGAACAGTGTTCCTCTGAAGCTTTCCAGGAAATAATTTAACAGGTAAGCTTTCTCCTGTTTATCTTTACTGTTCTTTAATAAATGACGGATCAAAAGCGCCTCATTACAGGTAGAAGCCACCTCTGCAACAAAGATTTTATAGCCACTGTAGGTATAAGACTGGTTCTTGTTGGAATACCAGGTATGAATGGAATGACCCATTTCGTGAGCCAGTGTAAATACATCATTTAAAGTACCATGGAAATTTAACAGCACATAGGGATGACAGCTGTAAACTCCCCAGGAATAGGCACCGCTGCGCTTTCCCTCATTTTCATACACATCGATCCAGCGGTTGTCAAATCCTTCCTGAAGCAGGGACAGATATTCTTTTCCCATAGGTGCAAGACCTTCTTTTACAATGCTTTTTGCTTCTTCAAAGGTATAATGACGATCTGCCTCTGCTACCATTGGCACATACAGGTCATACATATGCAGTTCTTCTACATTCAGGAGTTTTTTTCTCACAGATGCATATCGGTGAAGTAATGAGAGTTTTTTTCTCACAGATGCCACCAGGTTGTCATATACAGACTCTGGTACTTCATTGCCTGAAAGACTTGCCTGACGGCTGGAAGCATAGTTTCTGGCTTTTGCATAGAACACAGCCTGTTTTACATTGGAACCAAAGGCTGCAGCTAAGGTATTGGAAAACTGTTTGTATACACTGTACAGATTTTCAAAAGCCTCTTTGCGGATCCTTCGGTCCTGGTTTTCAAGCAGAGCAATATAATTTCCATGGGTAAGAGGAATTTCCTTTCCGTCTGTATCATGAACTGCCGGAAAACGGGCATCCGCATTGTTGAACATGGTAAACACCTGACTGCCGCCCTGAGTCGCTTCATAAGACTGCGCCAGCAAATGTTCCATTTCTTTAGAAAGTGTATGGCTCTTTCGCTCTAACAGCTGATCTAACAGACGATCAAAATGTTTCAGCCCCTCGTGGGAACTTCTGTATTCTTTTAAAATTTCTTCCGGAATGGACAAAATCTCCGGAACCATGTAAGATGATTTTTCTGAAGCCCTGATATTTAAAAGCTGGGCTCTGGAAAACATATCCTGATACAGGTCATTTGCCGTATCTTCGTCAGAACGCATTCTGGCATATACATACAGACGTTCTGCCTTTAAACTGAATGCATCATCAAATTTCAGACACTTATACAGGTTCTCCGCTGAATCTGACAGTTTTCCCTTAAAATCCCCATATTTTTCAAGTTCTTTAGAAGCTTCTTTTAACTGCTTTTCCCATGTTTCATTGTCCGGAACCATATCTTCTAACTTCCAGGTAGTAGAAATTTCTGCTTCTCCTCTTTTTTTCATGGATGTTAACCCCCTTTTTATATGTTCTCCCGGAATCTTTCTGTGCTTGAAAAACTCCGAGAGAATATCCATAAGTAAGCCCCGGCATTGCCGAGGCTGCATAAACCTATATAAACTTAGATGCGATAGGCACTGCAACTACCGTCAGCAGACCTGCCACTGCAATGGAAAGGCTGCTCATGGCACCTTCGATCTCACCTAACTCCAGAGCTTTTGCAGTACCTACTGCATGGGCGCTGGTACCAAATGCCAGGCCTTTTGCCACCGGATGGCTGATCTTTGCAATCTTAAGTACCGTTTCGCCAACCATATTTCCCAGTACTCCTGTGATAATGATACTGATAACTGTCAGTGTTACAATACCACCCGCTTCTTCACTGATTCCCATACCAATAGCAGTTGTAATGGACTTTGGAAGCAATGTGACATAGTGGGTATGAGACAAGCCCAGCACACGGCACAAGAGAAAAATGCTCACGGCACTGGTTGCAACACCAGACGTAATACTTACTGCAACAGCAGCTCCATGTTTTTTCAGCAGATGAAGCTGTTTATACAGCGGGATCGCCAGACATACAGTTGCAGGTGTAAGGAGCCAGCTTAAATAGGACGCTCCTTTATTATATGTATCATAGTCGATTCCTACTCCCAGTAAAACTGCAATGATCACAATAACGGATACCAGGATAGGATTTAAAAAGGCAAGCTTCGTTTTCTGTTTCAGCCAGCATGCAAATAAATAGGCCCCGATACTTAAAGTAAGTCCCCAATACTGGGAATTTTCCAGGATTTCTCTTAATGTACTCATTTTTATTTCTCCTTTTTCTTCTCTGCTGATTCCATCATAAACTGTGCAACTTTTCCGGTTACTGCCATTACTATGATGGTGGAAACTGCGATAATGATCAGAAATGGGATAAGAACGGCCTTCAGCTCATCTGCACACTCCAGAATGCCTACAGTTGCTGGTACAAACATCATGGACATGGTATCCATCAGAAAATTGCCAGTTCCTTCCACACTCTCCAGTTTCACAACGCCAGTTATAAGGGCTGCCAGCATAAGGAAAAGACCGTATACACCTGCCGGAACAGGGAGCGGTAGAATCTGATTTAAAAATTCTCCTGCCAAAGTGATCCCCAGGATAATACCGATCTGTCTTACGTATTTCATGTTTGTTTTCCTCCTGATGATTCCTGGGGCTATTGCAAAATGCCGCCTCTATTTTTCTGCATCCGTTGTCTGCACAGCTTCTCGCAACAGCCCCATCTACATGTATTCTTGAAATTTTTTCTGGATTATTCTACCACTGCGGTTTTTCATATTCAAGAGATTATGCTGGAAATACACAAAAAATACAATCTGCGGTTTTTACAGTCATTGCATCTGCGAAATAATGGGATTACAATGTAAAAATCACATATTTTATTTTCAGGAGATTTTTATGAACATTTTTTTCAAAGATACACTGGATTCATCTGACACTTTGCAGCTGGAACTGCTTTTAAAAGATAAAAAAGGAAGTTTTTTGGACGCTGATGGCTGGTGGTTTGCTGTACAGGAAAAAAATCTTCTCTGTGGCTGCATGGCTGTTTATCAGACCGGAGCGGACGACTTTGAATGCGTCCCTTTTGTTCATCCAGATATGCGCAGAAAGGGAATCTTTTCTTCCATCTTAGCTGCTGCCTGTAAGAAAGGTCAGATTCCCGGAGAAGACTCTGTATATTTTTCCTGCGATGCCAAAAACGAGCTGTGGAAAAAGGTTCTTAAACACATTGGAGCAGAGCATGCCTGGGATGAGCATATGATGGAACGTAAGTTATCGGAAAACGAAAAAATAACCGCCCGTTTTTACTGTCAGATCACCGAGAACGCTGCAGAATCTATGATCAATACAAATGAAACCACCACTGCAGATAATGCAGTCTGGAATGCTGTAGGCTGCCGCTTAGATCCGCATCTGCCTGCAGACCTGACTGCCTCCCCGATTCTGCAGGAAGTGACCTGTTGTCTTTCCCCTCAGGGGCAGTCTGTCTACCTGTACAGCCTGGAAGTTCTGTCTGAACTTAGAAACCAACATCTTGGCACTGCTTTTTTATCCGTTCTGCTCCCTCAGTTAGCAAAAAAAGGCTTTAAGACAATAAAACTGCAGGTTTCATCTGAAAATCTCCCTGCAATGTCCCTGTATAAAAAAACAGGGTTTCGCATTACGCAAACCCTGTCTTTTTATGAGTATTAAGCATGATCAACAACAGATCAGTCTCTTGATACAGTTACACCCTGAGCTTCGATCCTCTTTCGGATCTCCAGCATCTTATTATCCGTCTGTGCGATCACATCAGCGCACTGCTTTAATTCGCTGCTGATCTCTCCATTTAAATCTACAAAAGATTTCTTATACTTTAACTGATGATCCAGACTTGCCCAGAAATCCATGGCAATGGTACGGATCTGTACCTCTACGCGGATCGGCTTTTTACTGTCTGAGAAAAATACCGGGATCTCAATGATCATATGGTAGCTGCGATAGCCGTTTGGCTTTGGATTTTTGATGTAGTCCTTAATTGCTATGACTTTTACATCATCCTGGCGTACCAGCATTTCCGCTACTTCGTAAATGTCATCTACAAAGGAACAGATAATACGGATACCTGCCACATCATCCAGGTTTTTAACCATCGACTTCACCGATACTTCCAGATTCCTGCGCTGAAGCTTTTCCAGAATACTGTTAGGCTTCTTTACGCGGGATTTGATCATCTCAATTGGATTTCGTTGGTTTTTAATGGATAATTCATCATTGAGTACTTCTAATTTTGTCTTTACCTCACGGATGGCACAGGCATACATCATCATTGCCATCCGAAACTGCCTTGCTTCGTTGATCCACTCATCCGGAACCTGAACCACGTCCGGCACATTCACAATGGACTGGTTCAGCTCACTGTTGGGGTTTAGATTGATATTCATCGTGTCACCGCTTTCCGCTTACAGGCTCTCCACTGCTTTTACAGCTTCTTCAAACCATGGCATCTCAATATATTCTACCTGGCCGCCGTCTACCATCTGGGCGATCTTCGGATCGATAGGAATCTGGGCTAGCAACTTCAGGCCGTATTCTTCTGCAACCTGTTCTGTATGACTCTCACCAAATACATTAATGTGTTTTCCGCAGTCAGGACATTCCAGATAACTCATATTTTCTACAATGCCAAGGATCGGCACATTCATCTTCTTTGCCATATTTACTGCCTTGGCTACGATCATTCCCACCAGCTCCTGCGGGGAAGTAACAATAATGATGCCGTCTACCGGAAGAGACTGAAATACAGTCAGCGGAACATCACCTGTGCCAGGAGGCATATCCACAAACATGTAATCTACATCTTTCCACAGTGTTTCTGACCAGAACTGCTTTACAGCGCCTGCGATCACAGGGCCTCTCCAGATGACCGGATCTGTATCATGATCCAGCAGAAGGTTAGCAGACATAATATCTACACCTTCTAAAGATCTTGCCGGGATCATCAGCTTTCCGTCTGCTGACACCCCCGCTTTTTCATGGGCAACACCAAATGCCATTGGAATGGACGGGCCGGTAATATCTGCATCCAGGATCGCTGCATGCTTGCCTCTGCGGCTCATACTCACTGCCATCATGGAAGTAACAAGTGATTTACCTACACCACCTTTGCCGCTGACAACACCAATTACTTTTTTTACAGAACTTTCTGGTGCCAGCGCTTCCAGAAAGCTTTTTTTATCCTGGGTACGGCTGCTGCAATTCTCGCCGCAGGTACTACAGTTATGGGAACATTCACTCATTTGTATCTTCTCCTTTAAATTTCTATGTAAGTCACTTTCAAAAAACAAATGTCTGCTGCGCAGCCGCTTGTTTTTCCCTTCGCTTATTATGAATCACTCACAAACTCGCGCTACCGCGCTCTACTGTCTGCTAGCGCAGACGGTTTGTTCGTTAATAGCTCGTGAAAAACAAATGTCTGCTGCGCAGCCGCTTGTTTTTCCCTTCGCTTATTATATACCAATTTTTACAATGCCGCAAGCAAAGCACGCAAACGAAACTCCCCTTCGCGGGTCAATGTCTCTTCCAACAGCCCCTTATTCTCATCGGAATGCTCAATTTCTCTGGAATAACGGTGTGCTGCGTCTGCTGCTTCTTTTAAAGTCAGTGTACCATGCTTCATCCAGTGAGCCAGCATCATATCCTGAATCATAAGCGTGGATATGACAGCAGCTTTCATTTTGCCATAAGGGTTTTCATTGTAAACGCCGCCGCAGAAGTAGGTGTATACAAAGTATACCATCAGCTGTTCGGTCCATAGCTCCATTTTTCCGGCCTCCGGGCTTTCTAAGAAGCGGTTCCAGCCGGCTTCATAGGCATCCTTTCCATTTTCTAAAAGACAGACTTTTAATTCGTCTCTGTACTCCGGCCACTGGTGGTTTAATGGTTCCATTTTCTCTAAAAGATTAATGACTGCTTTTACTGTTTCGTAGCGGCTGTATCCTGTGATCTGGGCCATTTTCTCTTTAAAATACGGATCCCGTTTCGGGCTTTCATAGCGTTCAAACAGTTCATCTGCCTGATACAGCACATTATCCCGCACCCGCCTTTGGAGATCGTGGGCTAATGCCAGCACCTCTGCCATACGGAGCTTTATATCCAGGCTTCTGTCCTGCAAAATCTTAAAGACAAGATCTCTGGCATCCATAAGCTTGGTATATAAAAAGAAGTCGAAATCTTCATAAGTCTCGTCTTTTTCATCTTCTTTTGTAAGAAAGCGTACTTTTTCCTCACAGCCAAGAATAATCTTAGCCGCCTCCATACAGGAAAAACAGAGTGAATACTCCCTGCTGCCCTCAAATTCCTCTACATGGCGGGGATACATGCGGCAGGTGCGGCATAAGCTGTCCGGCCCCATTTCTGTATACAGATCACATAAGTTTTCATCGTTTAAAAAGGCACAACGGTGATGATACTGTAAAAAGGATCCTTCTTTCCAGTTAATGGAATTTTTCAACCGGTTTCCAATGGGCCCTTTTGCTTTTTTATATTTCTCCAGCGCCTTGTCATCGATCATGATCTCCCAGCCTGCACAGCAGGTGTCTTCACATTCTGAGGCAATGCATTGAAACTTTCTATAATAATGTGGATATGTGTAAAGCATTTCTATTCTCTCCTGCCAAGACGGACATCCTCTAAATATGCCGCCAGTTCTTCATCTGCTCCGTGGAATAAATAATTTTTTCCAGATTTTTCCAGTTTCGCTTTTTCTTCCCGGATCTGCTCATTGACCCAGGCAACTTCTTCTTTTAAATCTCTGGCTGACATCAGATGACAGCCCTGACCATAGATGATCAGCTGCTCCAGACCGTCGGAAGTAGCCACTGTTACATTGTACTGGCGACCGATCTTGTGGGCCAGTTTCTCAATGTACTGATCGGCTGTTTCCGCCTCTTTTGTATACACCACATGGATATTGTGGTAATCTATGGCTTCTCCTGTATTTCCTGTCACTTTATAGGCATCAAATACCAGGATCAGTGTACATTTTTTGTATCCCTGATAATTACACAGGATATCCATAAGTTTCTGTCTGGCACCATCAATGGTCACTTTTGAAAGCTCCCGCAGCTCTTCCCAGGCAAAAATAATATTATATCCATCTACCAGGAGATATTCTTCCTCCTGGGGCTTATCTGCTTCTTTTGATTTTAACGGCTTGCCTGCAGAATAATTTCTGGTTCGCGGCGCAGAAAAGCTGCTCTGGGTATCTGGCCGGCTGCGCCATTTTCCAGACCCGAAACGACGATTGAAAATCTCCTCCAGTTCTTTGTCATCACTCCAGGAAGTGCCGAAAGCCGGGGCGCCCTGATGCCTTCCAGCGCTTGATGAAGCAGTTGAGGCGCCAGACATGGACCTGCCTCCTCCAACACCTGCTCCTGCAGCTGCACCACCAGCCAACCGGTCCGGATTTCCCTTGGTCCCCACACCAGCAGCCATCTCACCAGCTATTTTACCAACTGACATATCAGCTATGTCAGTCTCATTCTCCCTATTTGATCTCCATCCCAGCTTTTCTAATGGACTTTCCACATGCATATATTCCTTCACCTGATACCATGGCACCAAATATCCGGCTCCGTGGGAACAGAAAACAGAGTCAGCTGTATTTTCCAGATCCGCCTCCGGATCATATCCGGCTGCCTCTATGACTTCTTCTGCATTGTGGCATGGCTCATAATCCTTGAACCAGAGATTTAAGTGGCCGCGGCCCTTTGTATAGGCGATAACCTCACGCTGATAATCACGCAGACAGGCAACCGGCGCTTTTCCCGTTAATACCACGCCATCCTCTGTAGTTACAGGCGGATCAAAGGTTCCAAACATCCGGTCCATATCCGCCATGGCACGTCCCAGATTTTCCGACGGAAGTTCCAGCGTAAATCCATAAAATGGCTCCAACAGCTGACTTTTTGCCTCCATCAGCCCCTGACGCAGAGCCCGGTAAGTGGCCTGCCTGAAATCACCGCCCTCTGTATGCTTCATATGGGCACGTCCTGTAAGGAGAGTCACCTTCATATCTGTGATCTCAGCTCCTGTAAGCACCCCTCTGTGTATTTTCTCTTCTAGATGAGTTAAGATCAGCCTCTGCCAGTTCCGATCCAGCACATCTTCGCTGCACACTGTATCAAACTGCAGTCCGCTCCCGGCTTCTCCCGGCTCCAATAGCAAATGCACCTCTGCATAATGACGCAGCGGTTCAAAATGCCCCACTCCTTCTACTGTATTTAAGATTGTCTCTTTGTATACAATATTTCCTGTATCAAAGCCCACTAACAGACCATATCTTTCTTCCATCATGTGCTTTAATATCTCAATCTGCACATCTCCCATAAGCTGTACCTGGATCTCACCCAGTTCTTCATCCCAAAGTACATGAAGCTGTGGTTCCTCTTCTTCCAGCTGCTTAAACTGCTGCAAACATTTATGTACATCGCTGTCAAAAGGAAGAAGGATCCTGTAGGTAAGCACCGGCTCTAAAAGCGGCATTTCCGACGCCGGTTCTATGCCGATCCCCTGTCCCGGATGGGTATGGAGGGGGCCGGTCACTACACAGACTGCTCCTGCTGACGCCTCTTTCACGCTTTCAAATTTCGCTCCGGAATAAATACGGATCTGATTAACCTTCTCTTCTTCTCCCCAGGAATCCTTTACATGCAAAACACCGGAAGTGACCTTTAAATGGGTCAGCCTGTTTCCCTGATTATCTCTGGATATCTTAAAGACTTTTGCGCCAAAAGGTCTCTCTTCCTTTCCTGCCTCAAGTCCCGCAGCATAAAGCGCCAGGCCTTCTATCAGCTTTTCCACACCCTTTAATTTCAGTGCAGAACCAAAATAGCAGGGAAATACCTTCCTCTCCCGAATCAGCTGGCCGATCTCTTCTGTGTTTATGGCGCCATTTTCAAAATAGGACTCCATGATCCTTTCATCACAAACTGCCAATTCCTGGTAAAATTCATCTGGCTGTGTTTTTTCCAGATCCCATTCTCCTTTTTCCCCGGACCAGCCGCCAAAATCCACACAATTTTCATCTAAATTGGCTTTTAAATCTTGCATCAGTCCCTGTTTATCGCAGCCTGACTGATCCATTTTGTTGATAAAAAGAAATACAGGTACATGATGACGTTTTAACAGCCGCCACACCGTCCTGGTATGTCCCTGGACACCATCCGCTCCGCTGACTACCAGAACAGCTGCATCTAATACCTGGATCGTCCTCTCCATTTCTGCGGAAAAGTCCACATGTCCAGGTGTATCCAGAAGAGTTATAATTTTATCTCCCATTTCAAATACTGCCTGTTTTGAAAAAATGGTAATGCCTCGCTCCCGCTCTAATTCATAGGTATCTAAAAACGCATCTCTGTCATCCACCCGCCCCATTTTGCGGATCGCACCTGTTAGATATAAAAGTGCCTCAGAAAGAGTGGTCTTTCCCGCATCTACATGAGCCAACAGCCCCACACTGATCTTATTTTTATTTATTTCCGGCTTCTGTCCGCCCATGAAAACGCCTCCTAAACAGATCACAATGCTATACAGGGCAAATAATCATTTGCCCCTGGTATCACAAATCGAAAGAATTATACCATAATAGCCCCGGATAGTCGAGGTGTCAAATTTTCTCCCGGATCAGAACATCTAAAAGTTCTTTTACACCTGTCAGTGAACGGGTAAAACTTAGCCGCAGTTGATTGATATCATGAGCATCTGCTTCTTCCTGAACATCTGCAAAACGCTTATAAGTCGTGATCGCCAAACACAGCCTGTTTTTCTCCTGACTGCCGGCTTCTATTTTTCCTGACACTGCTTTTTCCAGTTCCTGGATCACCTTCATTTCCTCTATCTGATCATCCGCACAAATACAGATCCGCTCTGAAACGCTATGTATCGTTTCAAAAACCACCCACAATCCCCTAAACACATCCACAGAACGCTTTTCATAGGCTCGGTCTTTTTTTATTTCATATATATGTTTTAACCCAACATTCGCTGCTGAAAAATATCTTCCCTGATATTTTCCTGCATAAGCATTTTCTATCTCACATTCTTCCCAGTCTTCCTTAAAAAATCCCTGATCCCGGATCTGCCCTTCATTGATCATAAAATCAGGCCGAAACTGCTCTTGTCCAAAAGTATTCTCCAGCTGTGCCTGAAAATAATCCTGCAGCTGTTCACAGATCAGATTTTTCTTCTTTTTCCTGGCCCAGTCCCCCATCAGCAAAAATCCGGCCAGACAGACAAAAAACAGTCCTGCACCTAAAACAGCCTGCTTTCCCACAAATCCGATCAGGCCGCTTACTGCAATACCCGGAAGCACAAACAGTGCCCAGAAATTTTCGATCCGGCCATAATATTCCAGTTTTTTAACCAGCTCTGCATCACTCATTTTTTCCATCTTTATTCCCCTTTCTTCCAATATGCAGCTGTTCCCAGGACCAGCTGCCTTATCCGACCGGTGTGAATCAGTAACAAAAAAAGTGATCCACCGTACACTCACAGCATACGGTGGATCACTTTTTTTCTCTATTAACTTATAGTTAGTTTTCTGTTTTCTCAGCCTTATTCTCTTCTGTATTTTCTTCCGGCATCGGGATAGTCCTCTGGATCTGTGCAGCCGGTGTCTTTGGTCTTGAAACAGTTAACGGAAGATTTACTCCCATTACATTCAGGATGATTCCCTGTGCTTCATTTGCCAGTACATTTGGTACCTTTGCAGCTTCTACTACAACCGGACGCATTTTATTCTCACGGTTGAATTTCTGGAACTCTAAAATATCTGTAAATGCAGGCTGATACAGCTGTCCGTCTTTTAATTTTACTAACGGAATGCCCTTTTCTTCTTTCTGAAGAGCGAAAATAAAAGTTCCCTTCTTAAAATCAGCGGTCAGCTCTTCATTTAATTCAGCCAGTCTTTCTTTATTTACAGATGCTGCCGGACGGCGCATTTCCTGAGCCAGATATGCAGCAGTCAGATGTAAGGATGGATTTTCTACCCATACAGTTCCCTGAGGCATATCTTCCGGGGATTTGCGCTTTACAATGTCGCCTACCTGCATGGATGCCTTCTCTCCCTTATCGGTTACCACCAGGGCATTTACCCCCAGTGCATACAGACCGGTAAAGAATACCAGCATATCTTTTCCATTGATCTTTGCAACAGTTACAGGAATCTTATCCTCTGCCAGCTTTCCTGCTTCCTTCTTTGCTTCCTCTTCATCCAGGAATAAGAATACCTCGTCATCAAAGGTCTCCTCATCACATACTACATATGGCTCTCTTGTGCACAGAGAGATCAGTGCAAAAATATCCGCATCATGTCCAAGGCGCATCAGAAGTTCCCTTTTGATGCCCGTAATTGTATTCGGTGTCTCACTCATTCCAGTTTTATCTCCTTTGCTGCTTTATGTTCTCCCGGCAGACTCCCAGGAGGACATCTGCTTCATTGGATATGATTGTACCACATTCCCTGAAAGGACGCAATCACCAGACTTTTTTATCTTGCAAAAGCCTCTGCCATATCCTTATATTCGCTTAAATTTGGGAAATTGATCTCTACCGGACTGCCTGGATCTGCAATTCCCACATCTCCGTCCATGTCAATATTTGCGGTCTTTCCGTCCACATTCATTCCCATGTTCATCTTCATACGCATCTTAATGCAGTCACCATTAGGATCTATTACATATTCACAAGGAATGTCTGAAATTTTCATGTTCACACTGCTTTCAGAAAGCAGAGAGCTTCCCATTCCCAGACCATTTAATACCTGATCCATGTAATCCGTCATCTTATCGCCCTGGATCACAAAGCCAACTACCTGGTTATCCCCTTCTGTCCATAAACGGAAATTGTTCAGCAGTTCTTCCTGCTCCTGTCCTGAAGCTACTAAGAATGTCTGGCTGCTAATCTGTTCTGCCATTTTGGACAGATCCACAGGATATTTGATCTTCATTCCGCCTGCGTCCATATAGCTGGTTCCGTCTTTGTAATAGATAACGCTGATCACCGGTTCCTGTCCCGGCATAGTAACACGGCTGTAACTGCTGTACTGCAGATTTCCCAGATCTGTTAAATGGTTCATGCGCACATTCATTTCTATACGCATGTTACCGGCATTTTCCATGCCTTCTAAGGCGCTTCCGGAAAGATGCATCTGGTAATCATAATAAGCATTCATATCCGTAATGGATTTCTGCTTTTCTGTTACCTGCTCATAAAGAGCTTTTGCATCTTCCGCATTACCTGCATAAGCCGTGGTTGGGCTCAAAAGAGCCGCTGTAAGGACGATTGCCGCAAAACGTTTTACCTTTCTCATAGCATAACTCCTTTCTGCTACCATTTATCCCCATAATGCGGGGAAGTTACAATACTACTGTCCAAAATACGTCTTTACCCCTGCTACCAGTCCATCTCCCAACTGATTTAAAGTACTCTGAGAATGATCAGACGCCTTATCGCCTAACTCAATATCCACAGAAGGCACTGTGGAATAAGAAGTCTGCGTCAGATCCATTGCCATGGAACCACCGGAAAAGATCTTTACACCTGCCCCTTTAAGACCACTCACCAGACTTGCCCCCAGAGCATTGTGCTGCTGCCAGTGGGATTTTACCGGTTCCATGTTCTTATAAGAAGCCACATCAGGAACACTCATGTAAAAAGCACCCTTATTGCTGGTGGTGGAATCCCAGTGAAGAGCAATATGACAGTCAGCTGCATTATTGGCGATCACGCTTCTTGCAATATTGTCTAACTGTACATCTTCCCCATCGCGGATCATCAGTACATCATAGCCTGCTGCCAAAAGCTTGTCCTTTAATATTTTCGCCATAGCCAGTGTGACCTTGCTCTCTGGTGTTCCGTCAGAAAATGTCATTCCCGTAGACACTGCTACTGCCGAAGTAGCTCCTGCTCCTGTGGTGCCACCGGTTACTTTGGCAGTTCCATCTGGATGGCACTGGGTCTTTACAGAGGTTCCTCCCTTTGTGCCGTGTCCTGCATTCACTGCGATCACCTTGTTCTTCTTTTCAGAAACTGTGGTACGGTAAAGAACTGCCGCGCCGGAATTGATCTTGGCATAGTCTGCATATTTCCAGGATGGATTTAAGCTGATCTGACCGGAAGCATCCGCAGATGCAGCCGCAGCTGTCGTCTCTGGTTCTTTCGGCACTTCTGTAGTCACAAAATCCGAGGAAATGTAAACCGTTTTTCCTTCATATTCTACCCGATCCCACTTTTCACTGGTACCGGTACGGGTAAGTTTCGTTGCATTTCCAACATTTTCCACAATATTATCATCTGCTGAAGTATCGCAGGAAGAACGGACGCGGACACTGCCGCCTTCTGTTTTTACATAAACCGTATCAGAAACCTGTTTAAATTCCGGTGCCGGCGCTGCTGTGCGCTCTGTTTCGCTCTGGATGATCTGCGCAGTCGGATTTTCCTCCTGTTCGCCGGAATCTTTCCTATTTTCCCCATTCACTTGGTTGTCAGTTGTTTCATTGGAACCTTTTTCGTCCCCATTTGCAGAGCTTTCTGTACTCTCTGTCTCCACTGTCTGTGCGCTCTTTCTCAGCTCTTCGCTGGATTGATAACTGGAACAGCCTCCTGTTAAAAGTGCTGCCCCAAGAAGAATGGCAGCTGCCTTTATACTTGCTTTTTCTCTTCTCTTTCTCATAAAATAGTTCCCCCGCCTGCTACATAATCATCCTGGTAAAATACAACCGCCTGTCCCGGTGTTGCTGCACGTACCGGCTCTTCAAAGCGGCATTCTACCATGTCTTCTCCGATCCGACGGATCTTACACGGTGCCCCCTTATGACTGTAACGGATCTTGGCATTCACAGAAACTTCTTCCTCACCAATCCCATCCAGTGCCATCCAGTTTAACTGATTGCAGCGGACTACATCTGTAAATACATCCTGTCCATTTCCTAAAACCACTTCATTGGTCTTCGGACGGATGGCTACAACAAAAACAGGATATCCCATCGCCAGGTTTAAGCCTTTTCTCTGGCCCACCGTATAATGAGAGATTCCCTTATGACGGCCCAGTACATTTCCATCCAGATCTACGAAATTGCCCGGTTTCATGGTTTTTCCTGTATATTCCTCAATAAAAGACGCATAATCATGGTCCGGGATAAAACAGATCTCCTGACTGTCCGGTTTAGAAGCCACAGGAAGTCCCAGTTTTTCTGCCATATCGCGAATCTCATCCTTGTGATAATTTCCTACCGGCATCAAAGTGTGGGAAAGCTGATCCTGAGTCAGATTATAAAGGGCATATGTCTGATCCTTTGCTGCTGTCACTGACTTTTTAATGGCATATCTGCCGTTAGGAAGCTGCTCGATCCTTGCATAATGTCCCGTTGCAATATAATCAGCCCCGATAGAAAGGCTGCGCCGCAGGAGAGATTCCCATTTTACATAACGGTTGCAGGCGATACATGGATTAGGAGTACGTCCTGCCATATATTCTGCTGCAAAATAGTCCATGACTTTCTTACGGAACTCATCTTTAAAGTTCATAACATAATAAGGGATACCAATGTCCATAGCAACACGGCGGGCATCATCTACAGCACTTAAGCCGCAGCAGCCCCCCTCAGCTTCCTGAACCTCGGTATCCTCATCCTGCCAGATCTGCATGGTTACGCCGATCACATCGTAACCTTGTTCTTTTAACAGCCAGGCTGCCACGGAGGAATCAACTCCTCCGGACATGCCTACTACTACTTTTCTGCTCAATACTCTTCCTCTTCTTCCTCTTCGCCGATATTCTCCTTAGGCTGCTCCAGTCCTTCGATCTTAATACCGTTTTTCTGAGCATAATCCCATAAAGCTGCATGGATCGCTTCCTCAGCTAACAGAGAACAATGTACCTTTACTGGCGGAAGTCCGTCTAATGCTTCCATAACTGCCTTGTTGGTAACTTCCATTGCTTCCTGAACAGTCTTTCCCTTTACTAATTCAGTAGCCATACTGCTGGTTGCAACTGCAGCGCCGCAGCCGAAAGTCTTAAACTTTACGTCACGGATGATCTGGTTATCATCGATATCTAAGTAGATACGCATGATATCACCACATTTCGGGTTTCCTACAGTTCCTACGCCGCTGGCATCTTCTATTTCTCCCACATTTCTTGGATGCTGAAAATGGTCCATTACTTTTTCTGAATACATGAAAATTTCCTCCTGATGTTCTACTGCCTGAAAGCAGATAATGCTGTTTCCTTTAGTTTTTATGATGCTTCATATAATCTTCGTATAATGGAGACATACCTCTTAAGTAGGATACGATCTCCTTGATCTGCTCTACTACATAATCCATTTCTTCCATGGTATTCTCTTCACTTAATGTCAGACGCAGAGAACCATGAGCGATCTCATGAGGCAGTCCGATCGCTAACAGTACATGAGATGGATCCAGAGAACCGGAAGTACATGCAGAACCGCTGGAACCGCAGATACCTGCCATGTCTAACTTGATCAGCAGTGACTCACCTTCAATAAACTGGAAGGCAAAGTTTACATTGTTTGGCAGACGATTGGTTCTGGAACCATTGACTCTGGTAAAAGGAACCTCCTCTGTTACACGCTTGATCAGATAATCTCTTAACTGAGTCTCTTTTGCAATACGCTCATCCATGGTTTCCATAGCGATCTGTGCTGCTTTTCCGTATCCTACGATACCAGGAACATTTTCAGTACCTGCACGGCGCTTACGCTCCTGTGCTCCGCCATGGATAAAGGAACGGATCTTCACACCTGTACGGATATAAAGGAAACCGATTCCCTTTGGACCATTTAACTTGTGGCCGCTGGAACTTAACATATCAATATGGCACTCATCTACATTGATCGGCACATGAGCATAAGCCTGTACAGCATCTGTATGGAATAAAATACCATGTTCCTTGGCGATCTCTCCGATTTCTTTAATTGGTTCAATGGTTCCGATCTCATTATTTGCAAACATAATGGAGATCAGAATGGTATCCGGACGGATAGCTTTCTTTAATTCGTCTAATTTAACAACACCATTCTCATCTACATCCAGATAAGTTACTTCATATCCTCTCTTCTCCAGATACTGACAAGTATGAAGGATGGCATGATGCTCGATCTTGCTGGTGATGATGTGTTTGCCCTTTGCGCTGTAAGCTTCTGCTGTAGCAACCAGTGCCCAGTTATCAGACTCACTTCCTCCTGCTGTAAAGTAGATCTCGTTGGTCTTTGCACCTAAAGACTTTGCAATGATCTCTCTTGCATTGGTAACTGCTTTTTTGCTCTCTGATGAAAATGTATATACAGAAGATGGATTTCCATAGTATTCTGTAAAATATGGAAGCATTGCTTCCACAACCTCCGGCCTTGTTTTGGTAGTGGCTGCATTGTCAAGATAAATCAGCTTTTCCATAATAAATCTTTCCGCCTTTCTTAACTTTCTTTAAATTTCAGGGGTTTTCCCCGCTAATAAACTTATTCGCTACTCTTTACTATAACATAGTATTCCGCGAAACTCAATGTGAATACCCGATTGTTTTAATTTCATACAAAGTTAGTTGGTTTATATTTAAAAAATCACTAAAAACAGCACATAACAAAGGGTAATCACTCCCATATGCAGCACCATTCCCATAAAAGAAAAGCCCCAAAAGGCTGATACCGACAGCAAAAGATCCACTCCCATAGCAATAAATAATGCCAGGGCCGGCTTAAGAATACATTCTGTCATATTTTTTGAAAATGTTACCTGTCTTCCTACAGAAAAGCAGCAAAGAAAGGCTAACATAAGCTCACTGACCAAAAATCCCCATAAATAGCCACGGATCCCGAAAACAGGAACTGCAAACATCACAAACACCAGGCGTATTCCCATGGCGAACATATTTTGCAGAAAGGTCACTCCGGTTCTTCCCAGTCCGTTTTGTATGCTTCCCATGGTGGTTGCCAGATACATAAAAGGACAAAGCCAGCAAAGTACCATGATAAAGGAGCCTGACATTTCATTGTGGAAAATGATCGTGCCAAGGCTTTTGCCAAAACGGGTAAAAAGGCCGATACATAAGATGCCCATATAGCAGCTGCATTTAAAAGATAATGTTACCATAGTGGATATACGGTTTTTATCCTTCTGGGCCTGGGCTCTGGCGGCCGAAGGCAGCAAAAGCACTGCCATAGAGTTAGTGATGGCTGACGGGAATAAGATAAAAGGCAGTGCCATGCTGGTCAGTACCCCGTATATGGATAATGCCTCTTTATTGGTAAGACCATAGTCGATGAGGCGGCTGGGGATGAGAATGGCCTCTGCGCTTCCAAGGAGATTTAACACCAGGCGGTTTCCCATAAGGGGCAGAGCCAGAGTCAGGATCGGACCTAAATTAGCAAATATAGGACTATCCCCAAAATCTTCCTCTTCTTTCCCACACTTCTGCTCCCACCTCTGCCGACCTGCGTTTTCAAACCGCGTTTCCTTTTGTCCCTCTTTTCTCTCCCTTTTCTGGGGCGGCACCAGAAGCAGAGCCAGAAATGTAAACACAGCGGAAGCCATCTCCCCGATCAGATGTCCTTCCACTGCCAGCCCAACCGTTACCGGTTTTCCATTTTTTTCCAGATATCCTACCAGCAGCCACACAGCAATCATGCGGATCACCTGCTCTGCGATCTGGGAAAATGATGGGATATGTGCTTTGTTCATTCCATAATAATAACCATTGATACAGGCATGAAGACAGGCAAAAGGCACAGAAACCGCCAATACCGGCAGATATCTGGCTGCCTGAGGCTCAGAAAGGATATAAGAAGCCAGAAATATCTTCCCCTTACACAACAGCAGAACCGGAATCAAAGAAAGACTGAAAGACAGAACCAGACCGCAAAGAAATACCGGCCTTCCTCTCTCCCGGTTAGCTGCTACATATTGTGACAATGCTGTCTGAATAGACCCTGCACACACTGCAAAAGCAATGCTAAACAGTGGATGGATCATATTATAAAGTCCCAGACCTTCCGCTCCAATGGTTCGGGACATGTAGATCCGGTAGAAAAAGCCTAAAACACGGCAAAAAAGCCCGGCTCCGGTAAGAAGCAGTGTCCCTTTTATAAATTCTTTTCGTCCAGGTGAAAGCAACTGACTGAAGTGCAGATCCATAGCTGATTCCCCTTGCTGCCTTTAAAATGTACCCGCAAAATCAGACACCAAAAGATTCCATGGGCACATTAACTATGTTATTCCAGTGTATGAAAAAAAGGCCTGAAGTATTCAGAGCCTCAGGCCTTTTTATGGCTGTTTTATTTTCGATCTTCTTTTATTAATTTAAAAATTCCTGTTACATCCAGCACTTTCCCAATATGATAAAAAATAAAAGCATCAATAGGACACATGATCGCATTCTTTACCAGTCTGGCCGGAAGAAGCACTGCAAATGCCTTACCATAAAGTATCGACAGACACCAGGTATTAAGAAGCACATTGCAGACCAGAGCCACTGTAATATGAGCTGCCAGCACTCTCCAGAAACTAAGTTCCTTCTTATAATAGAAGCTTCCATAGATCAGTCCGGCAAGCATGGCGATCAGCGTAAATCCAGGAAAAAATGCTCCTGTAGGTTTGATGAGATATTTTAAAATATCCATAGCGCCTGCAAAAACACTTCCCACAACCGGTCCGAAAAGCAGATGGACGATTTCATTTGGAATACCTGAAAAACCAATACGCAAGGTACTTCCCAGCTCAATACTTAAAGAGCCTAATACAATGGCAATGGCCCCCAGCATAGCGCATACAGTGACCGTTTTCACTCGTCTCAGCTGTCTGAAGGAACCAGTAAACAAAGTTGCTAATCTTTCCATAAAAAAATTACCTCCTTTGCAGATACCTCATACTACAATCGGAGATAATTTAGATTTTCTCTGATGCAGCGGGATGCGGCTTATGTACCGCAGGAGCCTTGTCTTCTGACAATGATTCCTTTCGTCCGGCTGACAACTCCCTGTTCAGTCGGCACTTAACGCACATAAACCTACTCTGCTTTTATTTGTTTGTATTGTCTTTCGACCATTTTAAGTAACTATACTCTTTTTTCATGAATTTGCAAGTACTTTTTCTATGGTCTCCAGTAAAACGTCCCGTTTTTCTCTTCCCGTACTGCAAAATCTTCGCCTCTCAGATATTCCAGACAGGAAAAACTTTTGCTCATGATCATTTTCAGCTTAATGAATTCTGCTGTGTCTTTTGGTACCTCCGGCATGCCATATGCAATGGTTGCGATCTGATAAATAGTCATGGGCTTTCTTCCATGCTCTAAAATGTTGTGCATAAGCTCTACCTTGTCAAGATAGGAAAATACGATCCGGTCGATCACTTTTTTAGAATCCGAAATTTCTTTATTGTGAGCCGGAAGAAGAAGGCAGTCCTTAAATTCTTTGCGGAACCGTGCCAGTGAAGCAAAATAAGATTTTAAAAGTTCTTCGTCCGGGTAGGTAGTCGCCACAATAGGCACGATCCCATTGATCACCTGGTCTGCACAAAAGAATATTTTATGTTCTTTGTCATAAAGTCCCAGCTGTCCATAGGTATGTCCTCTTAAACCTATGGTTTCAAATGTGTAATCCCCATAATGCAGTTTTTCTCCCTCAGACACAGATTTATAAGGAAAATCCCTGACTTCAAAGGCCCATCCGCTGTGGTTTTCCACTTCTTTTCTTACCTGCTCAAACATCTCCCAGATCTGCGGAGTTTTCTCTGGTGTCACTCCTACGCTGTGAAGCACTTTATCCTGCTCTTTGGGATCTGTTTTCTGGGAACTGTAGAACAGGCAGTCATAATGATGACGTTCTTCCTGTGGATTCATGTAGATCGTTGCCCCCCGGTCTGCATATATACTTGCAAGGCCAGAATGGTCATGATGCTTATGAGTTAAAAACACATCCAGATCCTCATAGGAAATATGCAGTTCTTCTAATACATGTTCCATTTTTTCCAGACAATTCTGATCTCTGAAGCCTGCATCGATCATCAGGCTCCTTTCGCCCTTTTTTCCAGGAATAATAAATATATTGATCTCCGTTGTATTGCCCCGGTCTGTTTGCAAAAGAACCTTATAGATCCCCGGCAGAATCTCTTTCATAACCTTTCTCCTTTTTGTATCCTTACTCCTTCATCTGATAACAAGTATAAATCATTCCATCCCCATTGTCCACATTTTCTCCCGGGGTTGTTACGGTTCATGCGTTGCATGACCAGCGGCAGAAATTTAAAAAGCCTCTTCCGCATATCATGCGAAAAAGGCTCTAATCAATCTGAAACAATATAATATTTCTTATGCTGCAAACTGTGCGATCTCATCTAAAATGTTCTGACATTCATCAGAATGAAGGATTACTTCTACTGTCTTAGAACGTGCCAGTGATAACACACCTACAATAGACTTAGCATCTACTATCATGCTGCCGTATTTAACATCTGCATCGCACTCATATCGGTTCATAATGCGAACAAAATCAATAATTTCTTCTGGCTGGTCAAATTTTAATTCAATCTTCTGCATTTTCCAGTTCCTCCTAAGTATATATATATCACAACCGGTACCCGTTGGGGATGTGGCTTACAATAAGCCAGGTCCCGGCTGTGCGGGTTATCTTTTGGACATTTTCATGATAACATTCCTTTTTTTAAGATTCCATGGTAAAATCCTATCATATACGGTAATATTTTTTGATTTTTTTAAGATGGGGTAATATATTCTATGAAATTATTGATCGTTGATGACGAAAAACTGACCCGTGAAGGTATTTTGAAAAGTCTCCCTTTGGAAAAACTGGGGATCCATCACACATTCATGGCTGACGACGGAGTACATGGGCTTGAGACCGCTTTAAAAGAAAAACCGGATCTGATCCTTACAGATGTGCGCATGCCCCGTATGAGCGGGGTGGAAATGGCTGAGGAGATCCTGAAAGCACTTCCTCATACTATTATCCTGTTTATGAGTGCTTATTCCGATAAAGAATACTTAAAAGCTGCCATCAAATTAAAGGCTGTCAGCTATGTAGATAAGCCTCTTGACATGAATGAGCTTACCGAAGCTTTAGCAGAAGGCATGAAACAATATCGTTCTATGTATACCTCTCTTAATGCAAAATGGATGCATGAAGACAACCTCCGCTCCCAGCTTGCACAGCTTTTAACAGAAACAGATACAGAAAAGCAAGCTCCTGTGATCGGGGCACAGTTAAAACCTGCTGTAAATGAAAATACCTGGTTCACCTGTCTGATCCTGGAAAGTCTTACACCCATATCCGAACTTCCCACCGATACACTTACCAGTGTCCGCCGGGAATTTTGGGCTTATCTGGCGCAAAAAGGCTTCCATGCCCTTGACTTTGTAAAAACAGACCGATTTATTATCTGTTTTATCTGCTGCAGTGAAAAACCGGATAAAACAGTCCTGACTAATTGTTCCAGGCATCTTATGGAATCATTTAAGTCCTTATCCGATTGCTTTCTCTCCATGGGACCGGCTGTCTTTGGCTTTAATCGTACCGTTTTTTCCTTTGAAACAGCAAGAGAACTTTTAAAACGCAGCTTTTTCCATGATCCTAATACTCTTCTTTTAGAGGCTGAAAACGAAAACACTGCACAGCCCATAGCAGATATTATGATGGACTTTACCATAGCACTGACAAATAAAAATGAAGAGGACGCTTTAGCCCAGGCAGACCGTTTCTATCAGTCTGTACGCAGCAATCAGAATATTTCCTCCAGTCAGGTCCGCGACCTGTATTTTAAATATCTGGTAAAACTGGATGAGATCAGTATGTCCAACCATATTTCTCTGTGGCAGAGAGAAGGTCTTAAATCTGAATCAATCTGGGAAGGGATCATGGACTGCGCAGCCTTAACAACCCTACATCAGTTTTTCTGTGAAAAAATAAAGCTGTATTTCAGCCGCCTGATCTTAAATAAAGATGAAAATCCGGTTATCTTCCAGATTAAGGAATATCTGCATCAGAACTATGCTGTCCCTTCTCTATCAGTGCCGGATATAAGCGAACATGTCCATTTATCACCTGCCTATGTATGTACTTTATTTAAAAATGAAACCGGGCAGACCTTAAATCAGTATCTTACCGATTACCGCATTAAAATGTCCAAACAGTTTCTAAGTGATCCTCTTTATAAGATCACAGACATTTCTGCAAAAGTAGGTTACAGTGACGGAAATTATTATAGCAAGGCCTTCCGGAAGATCGTAGGGCTTTCACCATCTGAATACAGGGAGAAAATGCTTTGATGAACCTTTTTGACCGTATCCTTCATTATTATATTTATGACATGCGTTTAAAGAAAAAACTGGTGGTATCTCATACCATCCTTTTTCTGATTCCTACTGCTGTACTGATCATTTTCCTCTGTCTTAACATTTTCCGTATTGTTATAGATGACACCATTCGCTCAGAACAGGTTCTCAGCTCCCAGTCTGTGTTGGCTGCTGAAAATCTGGTCTCACATGTGATCCACGCATCTGATACCCTGACTTCCTCCAATTCTGCCAGAGACCTGTTTGATATTACAAATGCCCAGGCTCAGGGACTGATCCCTTCCAGATCCAAGATCAGCAACCTGCTCCGTTTAGCAGATTCTCTGACCGATCATTCTCTGATCGAATCAGTGAAATTTTACTATGATGATCGTACTTACCATAATCTGGAGCAATTTAATTCTCCTGACCAGGAAGTATTTGTTCCCATGTCCCGGATATCCAGTCCCTGGTTTTTAAAACTGGAAAATACCGATACAACACTGCAGTTTCTGCCTAAAGCTGCACTTTCCGAAAAAGAGGCACAGGAAAACGGTTCTTTAGCTTATGTAAAAAAAATCCTATACCGTTCTAACGAAACAAGCAACAATGATGTCGCCGCCTATGCAGTCATATATTTTTCAGAAACAGCATTTGAGGAAATTCTGCAAAAGGACTCTTCTATGAAAGGAGAATATTCTTTTCTCATTAATAACGACCGCGAACTGCTTGCAGCTTCCAGTCCCTTTGTTTTTTCCAGTGATTTTGTGATCCCGGCTTTTGAGTCCGATCCTGATGCCAGCGGACAATTTAATCTTGTAACCTATAATGATTTTTCTGCCTATACTGCCCGTTTCCCTTTGAAAAACACGGACTGGTATATGGTATCTCTGATTCCACAGACAGAGCTTGTCTGGAGAGGACGCTCCGTTATTTTTAATTTTGCCCTTATTTACGGCCTTATTGCTCTGACAGCTCTTTTTATTGCCTATAAACTATCCGAATCCATTGCAGACCGCATTATCGGTGTCGCTTTGCAGATGGAGACGATACGAAAAGGGCGGCCGGAGCCTTTAGCTCTTTCTGATGCAGGAAATGATGAGATCGGCGTATTATCCGGAACTTATAACTATATGACCGCTGAAATCAATCAGCTGATGGATTATGAAGAAAAAGCTGCAAAAGAACTGCGAAATGCAGAGTTTCGGGCACTTCAGGCCCAGATCAACCCTCATTTTCTCTATAATACCCTGGATATGATCAACTGGCTTTCCCAATCCGGCCAAAGTGAAAAAGTAACAGAAGCCGTTCAGGCTCTGACCCGCTTTTACCGTCTTACACTTGGCAGCAAAGATCTGATCAGTACCGTTCAGGACGAGGTGACTCACGTTTCTCTCTACATGCAGCTGCAAAATATGCGCTACAACGATTGTGCGGAATTTATCGCCGATGTACCGCCTGAACTTGGCAGTTTTTCCATTCCCCGGCTTACTTTCCAGCCTATTGTGGAAAATGCCCTGCTTCATGGCATCATGATGAAAGAGGAGAAACAAGGGACTATCCTTTTAACAGGATGGAAAGAAAACGATGATCTTGTTTTTATCATCTCTGATGATGGTGCCGGTATTCCTCCTGAAAAGCTGGATTCGCTTCTGGATGAAAAAAAACAGGCTGCCACCGGCTCTTCTTCCCGGCATGTAGGTGTATCTAATACCAATCTAAGGCTTAAAAGTCTGTACGGCAGTAAATACGGTCTTTCTTTTACCAGTGTACCTGGTCAGGGCACAGAAGTGACCGTACGTATCCCGGCGCTGGAGGATGAACTTTAAAAGCCTATTGGATTTCGAATCATACACTATATACCCAGTTTTCGGAATGTTTCCCGGAAAACTTCTGCTTCCTCCAGAGTGTTTTTCCACCCATATTTTTTCAGATCTACTTTATTATCCACAGATACTTCTACGCCTTCCCCTTCCAGAAGAAGGCGCTGCATATCTATATATTCAAAGGACGCCGCACCAGAAAGTACTCCCTGACTGTTTACCACGCGATGGGCCGGTACTTTTCCTGCCCGTTCTTTTTTTAGTCCATATCCCACTTGTCTGGCATTTTTAGGGAAGCCGCATAAAAGTGCCGCCTGACCATAAGTAATAACCTTTCCTTTTGGAACCCCATTGCAGACAATTCCAAGACGTTTATAAAAATCCATCCACAATCTCCTAATTATAATCTCCAAACTACATCATCAAAATCTTTTCTGTGTCCGTAGTGCACTTCTGAGTTTTATACAAAAGAAAAACAGGAACCTGTTTCCAAGTTCCTGTTTAAATCCTGCAGAAGAAGGGAGTCGAACCCTCAAGGTATTACTACCACACGGACCTGAACCGTGCGCGTCTGCCAATTCCGCCACTTCTGCATTCGCTTATTTAATTAAGCACGGTACTTTTAAGTACCAGTGCGGGAGATGGGACTTGAACCCACACGATCATGCAACCACAAGATCCTTAGTCTTGCCTGTCTGCCAATTCCAGCACTCCCGCAGCACGTGTTATAATATACCATAGGTTTTTTAGTTTTGCAATACCTTTTTTGAATTTTTTTTTATTTTTCCATCTCTTGTAGACAATACCCCTGTATGTTATACTGAAGATAACGCTGATAACGCAGAAATCATCTGTGTTATGGGTCTTTTTTTATCTTTGTAACAATTTTACAAAACAAATTTTTATGATTGGAGAATCTTCTTATGAAAAAGCCATCTAAGGATCTGACACATGGATCTCTTTGGAAAAACATCTTCATCTTCAGTATACCGCTGATGCTTTCCAATATTCTTCAGGTTCTTTTTAATATGTCGGACATTGCTGTTGTAGGACGGTTTGCCGGACCACTTGCTTTAGGTTCTGTAGGCTCTACCGCTATCCTGGTAACAATGTTTACCGGCTTTCTCATTGGTCTGGCAGGCGGTATTAACGTTCTTACTGCCCTTTATCTGGGAGCCGGAAAAAAGCAGGCTCTTTCATACACGGTTCACTCTGCCCTCATCGTCAGTATTTTAAGCGGCCTGGCCCTGCTGTTATTCGGCGTCTGCTTTGCAAGACCGGTCCTGGAACTTTTACATACCAAAGAAGAACTGATCGACGGCTCCGTGTTGTATCTGCGCATTTATTTTCTTGGCATGCCTGCCTTAGCTGTTTATAACTGCGGTAATGCTATTTTCAGTGCAGATGGTGATACAGCCAGACCAGTTCGTTACCTGCTCTTTGCAGGCATTTTAAATGTATTTATGAATCTGTTCTTCGTTATCGTCTGCAAAATGGATGTAGCCGGTGTAGCAACTGCCAGTGCTTTATCCCAATACGTATCAGCGGGACTGATCGCCAAAGACCTGTTCTGCATCAAGTCCGATTATCAGCTCCATCTTTCTTTGCTGCGGCTTGATCCATCAAAAACCGTTGATATCCTAAAGATCGGCATTCCATCCGGATTGCAAAATGCCATCTTCGCCCTTGCAAACCTTTTTGTACAGGTAGGTGTTAACTCTTTCAGTGCTACCATGGTTGCAGGAAATTCTGCTGCAGCAAACTCTGATGGCCTGATCTATGATGTAATGGCAGCTATCTATACTGCCTGTGCCAGCTTTATGAGCCAGAATCTGGGAGCAGGAAAACAGGATCGTGTACTGAAAAGCTATCTGATCAGCCTGCTGTATTCCTTCGGCATCGGCGGCGCTATGGGACTGCTCCTTGTTATCTTCGGACGGCAGTTTTTATCTCTGTTTACTTCTGATCCAGATGTTATTACTGCCGGTCTTAAGCGCCTTACCATTATGGGCTTTTCTTATGGTGTATCTGCATTTATGGACTGTACGATCGCAGCTTCCCGTGCACTTGGAAAAAGTCTTGTTCCCATGTTTATCGTTATTATGGGATCCTGTGTTTTCCGTGTGCTCTGGGTATATACCGTATTTGCATATTTTAAAACAATCCCGTCCCTGTATCTGCTTTATGTCTTTTCCTGGAGCATTACAGCAGTGGCAGAGATCATCTATTTCCTGCATATTTACAGACATATATTTCCCCAAAAACCAGCCATGGCATAATGCCAGGCTGGTTTTCTGTTATAGTGCAGCTATTATCCGTTTTCTGCCATTCTGCATACCATACGGTAAGCGTTTTCCAGTGACTGGACAGATGCGATCCCTTTCCATGCAATATCATGTGCTGTTCCGTGAGCACAGGTAGTGGCAGGAAGCCTTAATCCGCCTCCAATGGTGATCCCCCGCTCAAATCCCTTTAATTTAAGAGCGATCTGTCCCTGATCATGGTACATAGTAACTACAGCATTGAATCTGCCGTCAAAAGCCTGTTTAAACAGAGTATCTGCAGGGAATGGCCCTTTGGCATGGATTCCCATCTTTTCAGCCGCTTTTACTGCCGGTCTGATCACTGTGATCTCTTCTTTTCCGCAAAGTCCCCCTTCGCCTCCATGTGGATTTAAAGCTGCCACACCAATCTCGGGTGTCTCATAACCGGCCTGTTTTAATGTACGGTATGCCAGTTCGATAGATTCTAAGATTCCTTCTTCTGTAAGATTGTTACTGATCTCCGATACCGGGATATGACTGGTCACACGAGTGGTCCATACATTATCTAACATATTGATCTCCCCGTATCCTTTTTTCTGTCCTAAAAGAAAAGCAAACAGCTCCGTTTCACTTGCAACCGGATTATGTGCCAGTTTCATGGCACCTTTGTTTAAAGGTGCATAGCACACGCCCTGGATCAGTCCTTTTTTATAAAGCTCTACCGCACATTGGATCATTTCAATGCAGGACTTACCGCATATTTCATTTACCTGCCCTATGGTAAAGCAATCCGGCTCCTGCTCTCCTACAGAAAGCACTGGGATTCCCTTGAACCAATCTGCTTCCTCTGCTTTTTCCACTTGCTGCCATTTCAGTCCCGGAGCAAACTCCGCTACTGCTTTTTCCCATAATTTTACATTTCCAAGGATCAATGGCTTCCCACAACTAGCCAAAACTCCTTTATCTGCCAGTTTTACCACTAACTCCGGTCCAACTCCGCTTCCATCTCCTAAAAGCACTGCCACTATCGGCTTTTTCTTCGCTTCCATGATCTCTGCCACCTTTTTCAGATCTTCTTCATTTCCTACATTTCCAGGGAATACTACATAGGGAATCCCCGGAAAACGGCTATTTTCATCTGCCTCCCATACAGGAATACCCGGACGAATCTGTCCCAGGACCCAACCTCTGCTGATTTTAAGACCTTTTACGCCAATATCACTGGATGTAATGCCCCCCTTTGCAACAATAAAAGCAGGTTTTACCTTTAATTCCTCCACGATTCTTGTAAGATACCTGGAAATATCTGCTGCGACTTTTAATTCGTCCTCTGCATTTCCTGTATTTAAGTCCAGACGCTCTCTTCTGGTATAGACCACCGTTGTCCGTCCTTCCTCAATAAACTGGTTTACCAGGCCCATGACACGAGAAAACTCATTTTCCATCTTCTCATGATCCAGGATCAGATGCTGGTTAAACTCCACTGCCACTCTGTTTTTATCTTCTAACAAACATTTTAACTGGTCTGTGGTCTTCTTTACATGAGAACCGACAATAATAAGTCCCCCTGCTTTTGTTTTTTCACGGATCATATCCCTTCTTGTAAGTAGAGGCTGGTCTGTGATCCGTCCAAGCACCTTTGGTACAGCTGCCGCACTGCGGAAAATAAAGCGTTTTCCTCTCTCTAAAGCCAACTCATAACCACTGGCAAAAGCGATCATATCCTCATAGCAAACTGCATTTACGATCACCTTTCCAAAATCACATACATCTTCCAGGCGGTCTGCGATCTTTTCCGGTGTACCATCCCGCAGATCTTCCAAAGAAAAGGAAAGCACATCTTCTTCCTTTACCTTTCCTGCTGTCTTCTCTTCGATCCACTTTTTCAGATCCGAAGCATGATAGGAAAAAGTCTTATCTTTCGCAAACTCTGTCTCGCCAGCCGGAACCATTTCCCCGTCCTTTTGCACTACATAGTGGATATCTCCTACTGTGATCCGTCCCCCTTCTAAAAAGAAAGGCGCAATGATCTCCCCGTCTATCTTTTCCCCACTGATTTCTTCCATCGCCTGTTTTAAGCACTGTGTTTCCAGTGGATAATGACCTCTTAAGGTAGAATCTCCCCGGCTGATCACAGTACAGGTCTTACCGCTCTCTTTTGCAGCCTGTGCAATATCTCTTCCCAACTGCAGATGCAGTTTTGCTGTCTCTTCCTGCTTTAAACTTCTGGAATTAGTCAGCACATAAAACAAAGGAGTTTCTTCCTTAAAGCCTTTTCTTATATGCTCCAGGTCATAAGCTGTATACACAGGAACATCATGAACAGTCTGTGTTCCCGTAGGATCATCATCAATGACTACGATCTTATGATCCTTTTTCACCTGTGTTTTATACCATTCTTCACAAAACTCTTTAGCACGTTCTTCCTGCCACACAGACACATCTCTTTGTTTCATCGCTCTCATCTCCTTCTTGCAGACATCTGATCCACCTGCTTTTGCAGGTTCTTTCACATGCCACATAACTCAAAAGGGAGAAAGCATCCACGCTTTCTCCCCTGTTCTGCTCACTTTTTTCTTTATGACAAATCAATTATATTCCGGCATCCAGTCTTTGTGTGCTTCAAACAGTTCATCACACATGCTGACGATATCATCCATAGATAACTCAGCTGCCACATGAGGATCCAGCATAACTGCCTGGTAAACGGCATCCTTTTTCTTTGTCCTTGCTGCTTCAATCGCCATCAGCTGTACATTAATATTAGTACGATTCAATGCTGCCAGCTGCTCTGGAAGTTCTCCTACATAAACAGGAGCGATTCCGGAAGCATCCGTGATACAAGGTACCTCTACACAGGCATTGGAAGGCAGATTCGGGATCAGACCGTGGTTGATCACATTTCCGCCGAATTTAAACGGCTTGTTATTGACGATAGAGTTAATGATCTTGGCTGCATATTCTCTGGACTCTTCATGTGTCAGATCCGGTGAATTGATCAGGTCTTCTCGCATCTTTGCCCACTCTTCAATGTTGCGAATACATCTTCTTGGATACTCATCTAACGGGATATTAAACCGTTCGATCAGCTCCGGATACTTATCCTTAATAAAGTAAGGCATATATTCTGCATTATGCTCACTTGATTCTGTTACATAATAGCCAAAACGATGCATGATCTCATGACGGACCTTATCATTTTCCGGATACCCCTGTTCCTTTGAACGACGTTTTATTTCTGGATAAAGGTCTACTCCGTCTTTGGAAACTTCCAGCAGCCATGCCATATGGTTGATACCTGCGATCTTCCACTGGACTCTGGAATCATATTCCATTCCCAATCCTGCAAACAGCTTTGGAACTGCTACCTGTACACTGTGGCACAGACCTACAAACTGGATATTGCAGTAGCGCTCCATGTAGCCGCTTAACATAGCCATCGGATTGGAATAGTTAATAAATACCGCATTTGGACAATATTTCTCTGCCATTTGTCCAAACATTTCCATAACAGGAATAGTACGCAGTGCACGGAACACACCACCTACGCCTAAGGTATCTGCAATGGTCTGTCTTAAACCGTATTTTTTCGGGATCTCAAAATCAGAGATCGTACAAGGATCATATCCGCCAACCTGGATGGCACAGATCAGGAAATTTGCACCGGTGAGTGCCTGTGGGAGTTCTTCAACTCCCACATATTTTTCCATTTTCACACTCTTTCCATAGTGGGCGCAGATCGCATGGAGCATCAGATAACTGTCTTCCAGTCTCTGAGCATCAATATCATACAACGCAAATGTCAGGTCTTCTAACTCTGGGTGAATAATACAATCACCAAGGACATTTCTTACAAATACAGAACTTCCAGCTCCCAGAAATGTAATTTTAATGGCCATAATCTGAACCTGCTCCTCTCAAAATCCTCACTAAATATCGTTTTACTGTTCCTCTAATACTTCTGTCATACGCTCCTGGCAGTTAGCTACTACTTCTTCTGCTGTTACGGAGTTGTTTACCGCAAGTGGATCCATTTCTTCATTGAATACTTCATTTAACTGCTGGAATGCTACTGAAGTCTCATCTGCTGCCATCTTAGGATCGATGGTTCCAACAATATCATTTAAGATCTTCATCTCATCTTTGAAAGTCTTATACTCTACTCCACCCTCCAGAAGTTTGGTTCTTACAGGGATGAAGGAACCGGTCTCACAGAATTTCTTCATATTTTCTTCGTTTGTGATGTAATCAACTACGATAGCTGCTGCCTTTGGATACTTGGTATCTGCATATGCGAATACAGCATTTCCACCCATATCAGAACTTGTCTTTCCATTTCTGATCGGCATATAGGTCATACCCCATTTGTCACCCATATTTTCCTGCATGTAAGAGCAATGCCAGCTTCCAGAGAAGGTGAATGCGATCTGCTCAGCTACAAACAGAGAGTTGGTTGTAGTTGCACCAGAGAACGCGGTATTAGCAACCAGGTCTTCTTTTCTCCAGTCTTCATACAGCTTGATTGCCTCTAATACTTCTGGGCTGTCCATAGTAACTGCATCCTGTGCTTCGTTTAATACAGAGCCGCCGTTCATATATAAGAATGGCAGATAGCGGTATCCACTATTGTTCTCCCAAATTCCGCCAAATGCATATGGAAGATTGTATTTTTCCTTTAAAGTTCTTGCAATATCAGTCAGTTCTTCCCAGGTATATCCGTCTTCAACGCTGGTTGGGATACGGATTCCTGCTTCTTCAAACATTCTCTTGTTGTAGAACATTGCCATTGTATCGGTGTGATGCGGCATTGCTACTAACTTTCCATCATACTGGCAAGCTGACAGAAATGCAGGTGAAATACCGTCCAAGCTTTCCTGGGAAATGTATGGAGATAAGTCTAACATAACATCTGCCTTTTTGAACTTACCAAGACGCTGATAGGTATAACGGATAACATCCGGCCAGTCATTACCAGCGATTCGGGTATCCAGCATATCTCTGAAGTCTGAGGATGGATAGGTCTGAGGAATGATCTTGATCTCAGGATGATCCTTCTGCAGATTTGCAAGCAGCTCGTCCCATGCTTCCTTATCAGATGTGGAACCTTCCCAGTATGCAACTTCGATCTCTGCACCATCTTCTGCCACCAGTTCTTCTGTTGCTGCAGCTGCTTCTTCCTTCTTTTCCCCGTTTGCTTCGGAAGCTGCCGCTTCTGCCTTTGTCTCTGCCGGTGCTGCTGTTGTCTGGGTGCTTCCACCGCCACCGCAGGCTGTCAGACCACTCATCATAGCTGCTGCCATAACAATTGACATGGACCTCATTAATTTGCTTTTACTCATAAAACCTTCCTCCTTAAAATAATATTCTTAAATAGTTTTTATGATTGTTTTTCCTGTTTTCAGTCACTTATTATCCTTTGATTCCGCTGGATGCAACCCCCTGTACAAATTGCTTCTGGAAAATAAGGAATACTGTGAGAACAGGTATAACCGAAATAAGAGAAGCTGCCATCATATCATTCCAGTTTACATACTGTGCGCCGTTTAAATTGGAAAGACCTAACTGTACGGTATAAAATTTCTCATTGGAAAGCATGATCAACGGCCACTGGAGATCATTCCATCTCCACATAACCGTAAAGATGACCAACACACTGATCAGCGGCTTTACGTTTGGAAGGATGATCTTAGTAAAAATGGTAAACTCACTTGCACCATCAATCCTTCCTGCTTCCAGCAGTCCATCTGGAATATCACTGATAAACTGTCTGGATAAGAACAGGCCAAGTGCCTCTGCACAAGGCGGGATGATAACGCCCCAAAGTGTATTTCTGATACCCAGTTTGGATGCGATAACGAAAACCGGGATCATGGTAACCTGTAACGGAATCATCAGAGTGCTTAATACAATCATAAAGAAAAATTCTTTTCCCTTAAATTTATACTTTGCAAAAGCAAATCCCGCTAACAGGTTAATGCATACAGTGATCAATGTTGAAAGAGTTGTTACAATAAAGCTGTTTCTGAAATACAGCCCAAACGGTGCTCTGGATAAAGCAGTTGCAAAATTGCTCCAGATAAATTCACCTGGCCACAGCTTCGGCGGAAAAGCAAAGATCTCATCGATCGGCTTTACGGCAGTTACAAACATCCAATAGAAAGGGAACAATGCGATCAATGCTGCAGCCAACATAAACAGAAAGATCACCGTTTTTAACAGAAAATATTTTCTTTTATCCATTCCCATACGGTCTGAACCATTCATCTGTTAATCCTCCTTCTCTATCTTGAATCGGATGATGGTAAGTGCTGCCATAAATACAAACAGTACAATACCACCAGCTGCTGCACGTCCGTAGTAATTCTTGTTAAATGCCTGCTCGTAAACATACATAACGATGGTCTTGGTAGCATTTAACGGTCCACCCTGTGTCATGGTGTATACAAGGTCGAAAGAACGGAACGCATTGATCATACATGTGATCATAACGAACATATGTGTATTCTTTAACAGTGGAAGTGTTATATATCTGAATTTCTGAAATGTACTTGCTCCATCAATAGTAGCCGCTTCCATCAGCTCAGTTGGGATGCTCTGAAGTCCTGCCAGATAAATAACCATATTGTAGCCGGCTTTCTGCCACATCGTTGCTGTAACTAACATCAGCATTGCAAATTTGGGATCATTATTCCACTGAATCGCCTTTGCACCTACAGAAGTAAGCAGGTAATTGATCAGGCCCAGCTGATCCTGGAAGATCCAGGTAAATACAGTACCTACTACAACGGTAGATACCACTGCCGGCGCATAAACTGCTGACCTGATAAAACCTCTTAACGGAATCTTGCTGTTTAACATAACAGCTAAGAACAGAGCCAGCGCCATCAAAAGAGGGACTGTTGCTACTGCATAGTAAAAAGTGTTAAAAATGGACTTTAAAAATACTTTATCCTGGAATATGTAAATATAGTTGGCAAGACCGATGAATTTCGGTTTTCCCATTCCATTCCATTTTACAGTTCCATAGTAAAATGACATAAAAATGGGAATGATCATAAATACAAGAAACAAAATCATATTCGGCAAAATATAAAGATAAGGAACTACTTTAATATTCCGCCAGAACGGTATTTTGTTTTTCTGTGTTTTTTCGTTCATAAACTGTTTCTCCCTTTTTAGTTATCCACACACTCAAATACATACATCTGAGAAGTAAAATCTCCTGCATCTGTACCGGAATTTTTCTTGGTAACGCTGTCCTTTCTTGCAGAAGAACCTGTAAATTCCATATCCAGAAGCAGTCCCATGTTCATCAGTTCATCGCCATAATAGGTTCTGTCATTTCTGCTGCAATAGTATCGTTTATCTGGATCAAGTCCTGTAAGCGGAAGTTTTTTAAGCTTTGGATTTGGAGTTGCCTTTACTTTATAATAAACTGCAACTGCCTGTTTCTTATCTGGGGATACACACATCCAGGCTGCATTTCCATCACCTTCAAAAGGATCTTCCAGACGATAGAAAGTTCCAAACTGGATCAGCTTTCTGTATTTCTTAAAGAATTCAATCTGTTTTTTTACTTTCTCCTGCTCTTCTTCCGTCATTGCATTTGGATCAAGTTCATAACCGAATGCACCAAAGTAAGCTACATGAGCTCTGAAATCCACATCTGTCATACGTTTCACCTGATGATTAGGGATCGCTGATACATGTGCTCCCATAGAAGCAACCGGATAAACCATGCTGGTTCCATACTGGATCTTAATACGCTCTACCGCATCTGTATCGTCGCTTGCCCAACACTGTGGTGCATAGTAAAGCATACCTGCATCAAACCTTGCTCCGCCACTGGCACAGGATTCAAACAGAATTTCAGGAAATTCTGCGATCAGATGCTCATACAGACTATATACTCCTAAAATATAACGGTGGAAGAACTCTCCCTGCTGATCTGCCCCTAAAGAAGCTCCATAAGCTTCTGTGATATTTCGGTTCATATCCCATTTTACATAAGAGATACTAGAATTTTTCAGTACCTTCTCCATCATCTGATAAATGTGATCTACTACCTGAGGATTGGAAAAATCCAGAACATACTGATTTCTTCCATGGGACATCCGTCTTCCCGGTGTATGAATTGCCCAGTCAGGATGCTCTTCATACAGACAGCTTACTTTGTTTACCATCTCCGGCTCAAACCAAAGACCAAATTTTAAGCCCATTGCTTCTATTTTCTTTGATAATCCCTCTACGCCTTCCGGAAGCTTGTCCAGATCACTGTACCAATCTCCAAGAGAACTTCCTGAGTCATCTCTCTTGCCAAACCAGCCGTCATCCAGTACAAAAAGTTCAACTCCTAGATTCTTCGCTTTCTCAGCGATCTTTAAGATCATTTCTTCATTAAACTTAAAGTAAGTAGCTTCCCAGTTATTTAAAAGCACCGGACGTTCTTTTTCTCTCCAGCTTCCCCTAACCAGTCTCTTGTTAAACAGCTGGTGGAAATTCTGGCTCATGCCATTTAAGCCATCCGCACTGTATACCATAACAGCTTCCGGCGTCTGAAACTCACCCTTTGGTTCTAAATGCCAGGTAAATTCAAACGGATTGATGCCCATTGAAACTCTTGCTGTTTCATATCTGTCCACTTCCACCTGTGCCAGGAAATTGCCGCTGTAGATCAGGCAGAATCCATAAGCATCTCCCTGTTCCTCTGTTGCATATGGACGTTTCAGTGCAATAAAGGGATTATGGTCCGGGCTGCTGGCACCTCTTGCACTGGAAATAGACTGGATACCGGTTACAAGCTTTCTTTTCTTTTTATGACGTTCTCTTGCCCATGCACCGTCTAAATGGATCATTTCAAAATCGCTGTCATAAAGATCTACTGACATGGACATGGCTCTTAACAGATCCAGGTTCTGTTCTCCATTATTTACAAAACGTACATTCCGGCAAATAGCGTCATAATCTTCATAGATAGTATAGGATAAGACCATTTGCACGGAAAGAAGTTCATCTTCCAACAGGATCTCTACTGTTACTGCATCATCCTCTGCTTCTGTGTAAGTGGCAGGAAGACCTTTCAGTTTTTTCTTTCCTTTGTAGATTTCATGGTTCTTATAAACAAATTCTGTAATCCGGCTGCCATTTTCCTGTTTGATCTGGTATGCCGGCTCTCTGAAATCTGTAGTACCATAGGAAGGATATTCCTGACGGATGGTATCCAGGGTAAAGAGAAAATCATCTTCATACACATACGCTGTGTGGCTCTGTGTACGCATCTGGATGAAATGCTGGAAAGAATCTCTGTGTGTTAAACGCTTTCCAAAATACAAATGACCTAACTGTCCATTTTCCAGGATACAGAAAATATAACTGATCCTCTCATTTTGAAGATGGAACTCCTTTGTTGCTTCGTTAAAAAGAATCTTTGCCATACATCCGCCTCACTTTTCTAATTTTATTAAACATGAACGCGCGTTTATGTTTGTTTTAAAAAATAGCGTTCCGCTATTTTTTATGCTGTCGTACCTTTGATCAGCTTTGCCGGGCATTTCAGGTTTCTCTTTGCCGATATCCCCACTACAGAGCGCAATGCTGCTTTTGCAATATCATGCAGAGAAATCTCTATGGAAGTTAAATTGTATCCTATTTCTGTGTAAGAGGCACTGTAGTCACAGCCTATAATACTGATATCTTCAGGTACCCTTAATCCTCTGGCCTGTGCTGCTCTGATGGCAGATATTGCCATTACATCGTTAGCAGCATAGATAGCAGTTGCTTTCGTTGTATCCAAAATCTTTTCAGCTGCACTATAGGCTTTCCTGCTGTTAAAATCACATGCTTCTATAATCAGATCTTCTTCCTTAAATCCTGCTTCCGTCATAGCCTTTTTATAGCCAATAATACGGTCTCTGCTGGACAACCGGTCATCACCACAAAGATGTGCAACGCAGGTATGACCTTTGTCTAAGAGATATCTGGTAGCCATATATCCGGCATCTCTATTCTGACTGCATATAGAGCTTACATTTTCTGCCCGAAGCATATTTTCATCCGGATCTACCACTACCATATTAAAACCCTCTTTGATCAGTCGGTTCACTTCCTCCATTTCATATTCAAATCCTACAAAGATCCCTCCGCTGATGGAACGATTGCGATACATACTTTCCACCTTGGACAGTTCTTCTATCTCCGATACCACAAATGTTGAAATCGTATAATCATATTCCTTTGCCTGTGTAATCAGCTCGCCGATCATACGAAGGAAATAAGAAGACATGGCGCCTCTCCATCTTGTCTTTGCTACATCACAGTTGGAAATGCATAAAACAATTTCCCGGTTTGCTTTTCCGGCAAGAACCTGTGCAAAGGTATTAGGCTGATACCCGTATTTCTTGATCACATCCATCACCTTGATCCGGGTTTCTTCCGGTACATTGGGGTAATGGTTAATCACTCTGGAAACTGTACTCCTGGAGACATTTGCCAATTTTGCAATCTCTTCACTTGTTATATTCATATAGCCACCTTTGTAAACGCGCGTTTATTATGTATATACTGTAACACGTTTCTTTCCTTTTGTCTAGTGGTTTTCGTGTTTTTGTATAATTTTCTTTTCTTATTTATGTACATTTTGTTATATTTTTGTCAGTTATGGTCGGTTTTTTTGCATTTTAACTGCATTTCTATCCAATTTTTTCGTTTTTTCTGGATTATTATGGGTATATTTATCAAAATCATTTACAAATTCCTTTGTGCGTATCTGGATGTTCAAACGAAAATTTCCTTTGTACACAAAAAAGCACCGGCAGACAACTTTCCAATCATCTTCCAGTGCTTTATAAAGTTCTTTATCTTCTGAACAGATTAAGCAAGTTTGCTCTTTGCCAGTTCTGCTAACTTAGCAAAACCTTCTGCATCGTTGATAGCCATATCGGACAGAACCTTACGGTTTAAATCAACCTCAGCCAGCTTTAAGCCGTACATGAACTTGCTGTAGGACAGACCATTGATACGAGCTGCTGCGTTGATACGAGCGATCCACAGCTGTCTGAACTGTCTCTTTCTCTCTTTTCTGCCTGCGTAGGAGCTGGTCAGTGCGCGCATTACGGACTGTTTAGCTACTCTGTACTGCTTGGAACGGGCTCCTCTGTAGCCCTTAGCCATCTTCAGGATTCTATTGTGCTTCTTCTTTGCGTTTAAACCGCCTTTAATTCTTGCCATCGGTAATTCCTCCTTCTACAATTTAAAACTTACAGATATGGTAAAATCTTCTTCATTGCCTTTACGTTAGTAGCATCGGTAACGATATCTTTTCTAAGATTTCTCTTTCTCTTAGTAGACTTCTTAGTTAAGATGTGAGACTTGTAAGCTTTATTGCGGACTAACTTACCGGTTCCTGTCTTTTTAAAGCGCTTTGCTGCAGCTCTGCTGGTTTTTAACTTTGGCATTGTAAATTTCCTCCTTAAAACTTTCTATTTTAACGTTTTACAGTTAAAAACATAACCATGCTTCTTCCTTCCACTTTTGAGGGCTTATCTACTACTGCGATATCAGCCAGACTCTCAGCGAAATCGTCCAGAATGTATTTTGACTTGGACATATGTGCCATTTCACGACCGCGGAAACGAAGAGTAACCTTTACTTTATCTCCCTTTTCCAGGAACTTTCTTGCAGCCCCCACTTTAGTATTCAGGTCGTTGGTATCAATATTTGGGGACAAACGAACTTCTTTTACATCAATTACCTTCTGTTTCTTGCGGGCTTCTTTTTCCTTGCGGGCAAGTTCGTAACGGTATTTTCCGTAATCGATGATCTTACATACCGGCGGCTTAGCAGTTGGTGCGATCTTTACCAGATCTAATTCTGCTTCCTGTGCCAGCTTGAAAGCATCCCTTGCAGACATGATTCCTAACTGTTCACCATTTTCACCGATCAATCTTACTTCTCTGTCTCTGATCTGTTCGTTAATCATTAATTCGCTAATAGTCGTACACCTCCATAGTCATGTTTTTGAATGAAGAGCAAAAATAAAGCGGATAGCCAGTGCCATCCGCATAAAACACATAATCTTTCACTGCAATATATAAGCTACATTAAACCTGAACATTCAGTTTTGTATCTCTTACAGTGTCTGAAATATGAACCCGGGTCACTTACTCGTGCCAGGGTGAGGCGGATATACCTGCTTTCCTGTCAGTCGTTCTCACAACTTTTATTACTATACTCCATTTACATTTCTTTGTCAATAGTTTTTTTATTTATTTCAGCCTTGCGAAGATTTAGGGTTAAAAGTACGTTGAAAACTTGTTTTCATAAGTGCTTTTGGCGCTAAATCTTCATAAGGCAGACGCCCAAAGCTTCTTGTCCGCTGCTGCGCGGGCAAGAAGATGCAAGGCTGAACTGTAACCAGCTAACTTTGGGTAAATGTGCCGCAACAGGTTTCCCCGCAGTTGCAGGCTCCTTCACCTCTAATATCAATCTTTCCCGCGCAGCAGCAATGATCTTCGTTGTAGCTGCAGTTATCTACATCACAGACTACATCCAGCTTGGATTCCGGCGTCTTAAAAAGATTCTTAAAAACACCGCCAGTATTCTCAGAAAAGCTTGCACAACAGGTATCATCTGCGCATTTTGCACCTGCACCATCTACGTTAATAGAGCTTTTACAGCAGCAGCCTTCTGAATAGTGTACACAATTGCTTGCACTGCATTCCAGTTTCGTCATGTCTGATTCCTCCTGAACGTTTCATTTTAGGATACCGGACTGTTACAAAGGATGAACTCCATTTTGTGACAGCCCATTGTTAGGTAGTTACCAGACTATTATGTTTCGAAACTTCAAAAGATATTCGCGTTTTACTGTACTTTATGATTCATATCCCTGATAGCCTGTGCGCAGGAACTTTCCCTGCCGTCCATATGGTACATATTGCCTTCTGTGATCCAGGTATACACTTTTACATCATCTATATAAGCTTTTCCTGTTCCCTGGACTGTAAAACTCAGTTCGCTGATCGCTGTATCTGAAAATGTCAGTTCCACAGTCTGAGGGTCTCCCGCTGACACAGTCTGACTTTTTTCTCCGCCCCGGACTGTTACACGACAGTTACCGTCTCCTTCCAGAAAAAACCGGACATAGGCATTTTTTCCCTTACCGCCAGCTGTTCGTTTCTGGATGCTCTGGGATATTTTTCCTGAAACAGGAACAGCCGCCATTTTGTTTCCATTTCTGTTTTCAATATAGCTGCCCCCTGAAAAAGTCCATCCCTGCTTATCTAATGCAAACTGGGCATTATAAAGTTTATTATCGCCGTAATCCCTGTAGGACCAGATGCCATAACCCATGGTCTTGGCTTTAAAAATATCAGCCATGCCATCCAGATAAGCCCTTTTCTCTGACTCTGCCAGTTTTGCGTTCTTCTCAAAACCAGGTGTATTATCTGTAAACAAGAACTGGTCCAGATACAGCTTTTTTCCTCCGCTTGCTGCAGACATACGATCTAAATACAGATTTGCATTGGCAATTGCTGACGCAGCACTTACCGTCTGTCCCATGCTTTCAAAGCCCATGTAGGCACTGTACATGGCACTGGAAAATTCGGAAGTTCCACAGGAAAATGTACTGTCATGAGGTGCTCCTTCCAAAGTACCATCCGGTCGCTTCACCGGGTCCACATCCAGCCGCACTTCCATGGAAAGATCCGGAAATACAGTCTGAGTCTCCGCTAATATCCTGTTTAAAAAGTCATCATAGAACTGATAAAAAGCTTTTCTTCCATAAGAATCCAGGCTGTCCGGCAGATATACATCTTCATAGGATTCAAAGGTATCATTATACATTCCCCCCAGTTCTTCCAGTGTGTAATGATCTTTTACATACTGGGTATAGCCGCATTTGGCCGCCATCTTCTTCCCAGTAAGCCCGCTTCCATAATAAACACTGTTTTCGGCAAAATTCCAGAAATCTTCCCAGGTAATAAAGCCGCCGCAAAAGTTTTCATGGGCAGAAGCCCTTTCATAAAGCCGCTTTGTATAATGCATCCAGGCCTGCTTTACCGTTTCATCGTATAACATTTTTTCATAGCGTTCCAGCACATTGTCACTGACGTAATAATCCCAGGTATAACCCACACGCAGCATAACTTTCAAATCCTGCTTTCCTGCCGCTTCCATCACACGGTCAAATTTCTCCCATGCATAGTCATTATATTGCTCAGGACTCACTGACGGCTGAAATTCCCGCCATGGAACTACCAGAATGATACTGTTAAATCCGTCTTCTGCGATCTGTTTCAGTTCTTCATCCATATGGAAGCTTTCGCTGTTCCAGAAATTGATGACCCAGTCATCAGAATAATAGGTGGCAGACTTTAAATATCCGTTTTCACTGTTTCCATAATCAGATGCCTTTGTAAAACCAGTACAGAACAAAAAAGCAGACGCTGCTGTAATAAGAACAGCGCCTGTTGTAAGCTTTTGTAATTTTATCATCGTTGATTCTTTTCCCTTTCTCCACGGCTAAGTTCCGGCCATACGGTACACAACATAGTAATAAAACATGCAGCTCCGCCGATAAAGTTAGATACCGGCTCCGCCATAAGAATACCATCTGTTCCCATATGGAAAATAGTCGGAAGGACAATGATCAAAGGGATTACAATGATCACCTTGCGGAAAATAGAGAAAAATACTGCATTTTTGGCTTTTCCAAGTCCCACAAATATAGCCTGACCTGCAAACTGGAAAGCCATCATGAAAAAGCCGAAGAAATAAATACGCATAGCAGGTATTCCTGCTTCTACCAGATCACCTGTACGGTTGAAAATGCGGATAAAGAAGTCTGGAAATGTATGGACAATGGACCACATTCCCAGGGTATACAATACAGAGACCACAGATACAAACACAATCGCCTTTTTTACACGGCCGTATTCTTTTGCCCCATAATTATACCCCATAACTGGCTGTGAACTGTGGGTAATGCCCTGAACCGGCATGGAGATCACTTCCCGAACCGTATTGATAACAGTCATAATACCTACATAAAGATCGCCGCCTGTTTTCTGGAGCATTGCATTGTACATGACCTGAACCGAACTATTGGTAATAGACATAGTAAATCCGCTCATTCCAAGACCAACAATGCGAAGGACTCTGGAGCCTTTTAACTTCATAGACTCTTTTTTTAGCTTTAAAATAGCCTTAGGACCTGTAAGGAATTTTAAGATCCAGATAGCAGAGATCAGCTGGGAAAGGATGGTCGCCAGTGCAGCTCCCTGCACACCCATATGGAAGAAAAAGATAAACACGGGATCTAAAAGGATATTGGCAACTGCCCCTAAAAGAACGGTCATCATTCCGATGGTGCCAAATCCCTGAGAATTGATAAAGCTGTTCATTCCAAGACCTGTCATAACAAACAGATTTCCCATGAGATAAATGGTGATATAGGAATCTGCATATCCGATGGTGGCATCACTGGCTCCGAACAAATACAGCATGGGACGTTTAAATATAAGCCCTACAACTGTGAGGATCAGACCTACAATAACCATCATGGCAAAAGAATTTCCCATAATAGCTTCTGCCTCTTCCTTATTTCCTCTTCCCCGTTCAATGGAACAAAGAGGTGCACCGCCCATACCAAAAAGATTGGCAAAGGCAATGACGATGGATATAATCGGCAGGCAAAGTCCTAATCCTGTTAAAGACAAAGTTGCCTCATCCTTCAGCTGACCAATGTAAAGCCTGTCTACAATATTGTAAAGCACATTGATCAGCTGGGCCAGTGTCATAGGCACTGCCAGCTTTAAAATATTTACAACGATGCTTCCTTTTGCAAAATTATTTTTTTCCTGTTTTTCTTCTGTTTCTTCAGTCTGTCCCATTTTTTCTCCCCTTGTGTTTGATATATTTTAAGATTGCTCTAATTCCAGACGCAGCTGCCTAAGATCCAATGGCTGGTCGATATCCCTTAATTCTCGCTCATCCACTTCCATCATCCAGATATCTTCCGGATGCTTCTGCATGATCTGACGTCCGCCCTGATCACCTTCCAGGGCCAGAAGCTCTTTTTTATACTTTCTGGAAAACAGATTCGGGCTGCCTCTGTGTCCCTTTGCACATACACAGCCGATCCCCTTGCCGCTTTTTAAAAAGCCGCGGACAAACTCTGCTATGGTCTCTCCCCTCATACATGGCTGATCCGCTACAAAATAGAGAAATGCATCTGTATCTTTTCTCGAAACCTCTGTTCCCAGCTTTAAAGATGCAGTGATCCCCTGATCACTGTCTTCATTAAAAATACGTTCTGCCTCAGGAACACGATCAAAAGAACCTGACAGAACTCTTTCATACTGGCTGATCAGAAAAAGCTTACATTGGATCTTGTCCTCTTCTAAAAGCTTTGCTGCTTTCTGCAAACTTAGCAATCCGTGAAGATACAGCGGTTCACCCTGAAATTCTGTGATCAGCTTATTGGTCCCATACCTCTTTCCAAATCCGGAAGCCATATAAATCAGCGATACTTTCATTCATAATCCCCCTTTATCTTTCATGTTCTCTGATCCGGTCAAAATAAATCAAAAGAAGGTTCCTCATACAATTTTCCTGTAAGTATCCCCTGCTCTTGTCCTGTTCGTTTTAAAATATTTCTTCCTGTCTCTTCTGCTTCTTTCGTGTCTGCCTGATTCAGCGCCCCGATCACGAAACGCCCTGGGAATTCCTTTTTGAAGCGTTTAAGATAACCTTTCGCCATTAAACAGGCCATTTTTTCTTCTGTCATGATCCAGTTTCCGTTTTTTTCCTCTTCTTTCAGGTTTAGAAGCCCTTCCGCCTGATTTAAGCGAAAGCAGCAGGCATCTGCCTGTTTTCCAACAGCGCCAAGGCCATAGATGCAGATAATAGCATCCGAATCCTCTGGGATCACCGGCTCATTAGGTCCCGGAACTTTTACAGGAAGACGTTTGGAACCATCTGCTTCTATCAGCACAACATCTGCCAATTCTAAAGCCTTTTTGTAAAAATCCTCATCCCAGAAAGCAATCTTTCCCTCCTTTGCAGGACGTCCGGCAACTGCAATGGACTCCTTCTCAAGCATTTTATCGGTCATTTCCAGATCCCGTTCTAAAACCGCAAACTGCTTTGGGCTGGCCATATGCGTAGTGGTCATCACCAACACTTTGAATCCCTTTTCCCTTCCTTCCCATGCAAGACGGCGGATATAGGAGGTTTTTCCTCCGCCTCCTATTAAAGAAAGGATCACCGGCTGTTTTCCTTTTGCCTGGATCAACTTATCTATAGAAAGAGCAGACCACAACGCATCCGGCTGTGTCCAGTTTTCCTGAGACTTTACAGAAATATTCAAATCCATTCCCCCAAACTTTGCCTTTTGGCCCATTTTAACATAATTTTATCAGACCGTAAAGGAAACAGAATATACAAATAAAAAGTTATAATAAAAAAGACCCGAAACAGCTTCTGGTGTCAGAATACTGTTTCAGGTCTTTCAGGATCATTCTGTGAATCATTATTTGCCACAGATTACTTTATACATATCATAAGCCAGAGTTCCAAATACAAATGTTACTGCGATTGCTGCCATGTTCTTATCTTCCTTTCCCAAGTCGTAGTTTTTTATGGATCAATTGATGCTTTGTTACTTGTTTTATTTCTTTCTTAACTCTGCACATAGTATAACCTAAAAATTTTTTTGGTACAATCCGCAAAAGCAATAAGGTTTTTGGAAATACCTAAAAGTTTTTGTATATTGTGCAAAAAGTTTTTGTTTTAACAATCCCGCCAATTTTTTAACCAGATTAAGGAATCCATCTGCTTCTGCCTCGTAAAGCAATAAGCACAAAGACTTGCTTGTAGCAGGAAGATTGAAAGTTCTTTTTGTCTGAGAAATATTATCAATAACCCCTATAGACATTTTCCTATAAATCATGTATGATTTTACCATAAGTTAGTTAAAGCTAACTATTCGTTCGAACATACAAACTATCATTTTCCCATACATAGGGTACAGAAATCGACTAAAAAAGAATTAAAAGGAGGTTACATTATGAGCGTTGTTATCATCGGCGGACATGACCGTATGGTCAGTCAGTATAAAAAAATATGTAAAAACTATAACTGTAAAGCAAAGGTATTCACCCAGATGAGTGCCAGCCTGGACAAACAGATCGGAAGACCGGATCTTTTAGTTCTGTTTACCAATACAGTTTCCCACAAAATGATCCGCTGTGCCTTAGATGAAGTTAATGAAAATGAAACAGAGATCGTCCGCTGTCATACCAGCAGCGGTACTGCACTTACTGAGATCTTAATGCAGCATGTTCCTGCATAAAACAGATAAACTGTAAAAACGAAAACAGGACGATGGCCAGATAAGAGGGATGCTGCAAACTGCAGCAGTCCCTTAGTTCTGACTCATCGCCCTTTTTTTACCTGTTTTTAGTATTCTTTCAGCGCCCGCACTGCACATTCCACCTGTTCCTCTGTATTAAAATGAGAAAAGCTGAAACGCACAGCCCCCTGATCCACAGTTCCTAATGCACCATGCATCAAAGGTGCGCAGTGACCGCCGGAGCGGGTATCGATCCCATATTCTTCTGATAAATAATCACTTACTTCGCCGGAATCTTCTTGTCCCAGGTTCAAAGACACAATAGCTGCTCTTTCTTTCTGTGAAAAATCTCCATAAATACGGATATGTGGGATTTCCTTTACCTGTTCATAAAAAAGTTCCATCAGCTTCTGTTCGCGCCTTCTTATCGTTTCCATTCCTTCCTCTTTTATATAAAGAAGGGCGGCGCGCAGTCCGGCGATCCCGTGACCATTTAAAGTTCCTGCTTCCAAAGCAGTAGGCATCACAGCCGGGTGCTGCTTCTCAAAAGTAAGGATACCGCTTCCGCCGGATAACAGCGGTTTTACAGCAAGTCCCTTACGTACACACAGTCCTCCCGTTCCCTGAGGTCCCATAAGGCCTTTATGTCCTGTAAAACACAGAACATCAATATGACATTCTTCCATATTAACAGGAAAATGCCCTGCTGTCTGGGATGCATCCACAATAAACAACGCCCCCGCCTTTTGGCACCAATCGCCTACTTTTTTAAGATCTGTGCGGTTTCCGGTAAGGTTAGAAGCATGTGTCATAACTACCGCACGGGTCCCCGGTGTGATCGCAGCCTTTAAAGCCTCATAGTCCAGTTTTCCCTGACGCCTTACTTTTTCCTTTTCCTCTTCATCTGCTTCTTTTGGAGCCTGCTCACAGCCTATAATAACCAACTCCGCACCTGACTGTTCCATTTCATAAAGAGGACGCAGCACACTGTTATGCTCTAAAACAGTTGTGACCACCCGGTCTCCCGGTCTTATCAAACCTTTTATGGCAATATTTAAACTTTCTGTAGAATTCGCAGTAAAAGCCACCTGCTCCGGCCCATCTCCATGAAACATTTCTGCTAAAAGAGACCTGGTTTCGAAAATGGTTCTGGCTCCTGTAAGCGCTTCTTTATAAGCTCCTCTGGAGCAGTTTCCCATACTGGAAATAGCCTCTGCTACCGCCTTGGCCACACAGGGCGGGCGATAAAAGGAAGTAGCCGCACTGTCCAGATAGATCATATTCTCTCCTCCTTAGTATCCCTGTTCATTTTCCAGGATCATTAATGCCTCTAAAACAGAGCCGCCGATATTTCGCGCCTTATCAGAAATGGTAAAGCAGTTTTTGTATTCGCTTTCCCGTGGATCAATATCAGCAATCTTAAAACCAACAGTTACAGGATAAGCATCCCGGATCAGGCCGCGGACCAGACCGGTAAGAGTAGCCTCTACCTTTACTTCTTCCCCGCTTTCTGTAATGATCACAGCAATGGTCTGTCCTTTTTCTACTTTATCACCGATCTTTACCTTCCCATAAAGCTTTCCTTTTGCCGGTGAATGAATGACCCGCTCTTTTCCATAGCCGCCGATCATACCGGGAGTTCCTGTATTAGGCGCAGCCGATCCTTCTTTGATAATACGGCCCAGATTATGTCCTCTCTGTGTTTCCACTACCAGATCCACATCCGTTCCTGCAGAAAAACCAGGCCCCAAAGCAATGGTCTTATCTGCCATCTGGCGATTGGTTCCCAGATTTTTCTTCGCCAGAATGGCATCTACTAACGCCCATGGACGTACCTGCTTTAAGATATCACAGTCCGGATCGATCAAAAGCGGTACTTTTTTCTTTTCTTTTAATACTGCCTTCGCCTCTTCCCAGGAATCTAGCTTTACACAGATCACATCCTCCACTTTACTTTCCCCATCATAAACAGCTTCTGAAAGAGCCACCTGACGGCGGATCGCAGAAGGAGCAGCGATCTCTAAGATCACTACTGGGTATCCGCTGTGAAACAGCCTGCTGATAGTGCCAGTAGCAATATCTCCCCCTCCTCTTACAATCACAAGCTGCTCATTTCTCTGTATCATATTACTAACTTCTCCTTTTATCCTGACTGCGTTTTTCTAAATCCTGCTTGATCCATTATGGGCGTACTACTACGCTGGCCTTTGTCATTTTCTCTACGATCTCATACATATTGGTAACACCGCCTACCTGGCGCTTTTCAGCCAGTCCATAGTGATTTAAGCAGGTTCCGCAGGTAAGGATCTCTACGCCCTGTGCCTCTAAGGTCTTAAGATCTTCCAGATTGTCAGAACCTTCGCAGGACAAGAACGCGCCGCTGTTATATAAAAGAATGGTTTCCGGCAGCATATCCTGCTGAGTCAGAGCAAATACAAATCCCTTCATCAGAAGTTTTCCTAAAGCCTCATCTCCCTGACCCATCTGATTAGAAGAAAGAACTACTACCATGCCTTTTCTTCTTCCATCTGGTGTACAGGCCACTTCTTCTGCTGCAGCCGGTGCCTCAGATGCCTGGTCATTTCTTTCTCCTGCAGTGATCGTAACTAAAAATTCGCGATCCCCAGTCTTCTCAGAGCATACTGCAAGGCCCTTATGATCTGCCATTTTGCTTAAATTCTGAACTGCGATCTCATTATCTACTACAACTTCTACTTTTTCTCCTGGTGCAGATGCCTCTAAGGCTTTCTTTGCTTCAATAACTGGTAATGGACACTGTTTTCCTCTTTCATCTAATCTCTTCATAGTAGTATCTCTCCTTTATTTATGATATTGCCTTGATATCATTTTATTCTATGATAACTGCTTTTTCCTGTTTCGGTAAGATCTCTCCTACTACGCCGCAGGGAAGACCCAGTTTTTCCAGTTCTTCCATGATTGCCGGAACATCTTCTTTATGAACAGAAGCCAGCAATCCGCCGGAAGTCTGGGGATCATATAAAATCTCTTCCGTGGCAAAGGAACAATTTCTGAATTCTACCTTGTCCTGCACATGATTCCGGTTCCTCTGTGCAGCAGCTGTAAGATAAAATTCCTCCACATAGTCCTCACATTCCGGGATGTAAGGTACTTTATCCTTAAATACCCTTGCTGTTGCCTGATCTGTGACCATTTCACAAAGGTGACCTAAAAAACCGAAGCCAGTCACATCCGTGCAGCCGTGAAGACGATATTTTCTCAAAATCTCTGACGCATATTTGTTTAAAGTAGTCATCGACTTTACTGCCAGATCATACGCCTCTTTGGAAGCCGCTTTCATACGGGACGCTGTACATACGATCCCCACACCCAGTGGTTTTGTAAGGATCAGAGCATCTCCCACCTCACAGCCGCTGTTGGCAAAAACTTTATCCGGATGGATCACGCCTGTCACAGACAATCCATATTTTATGTCACTGTCTGCAATGGAATGGCCGCCTGCCAGAACTCCCCCTGCTTCTCTTACTTTTTCGCTGCCTCCCAGCATGATCTTTCCAAGAATATTTAAGTCCATTGCTTCCGGGAAACATACGATATTTAAGGCTGTTTTCACATCACCGCCCATAGCATAAATATCGCTTAGGGCATTTGCTGCTGCGATCTGACCGAATATATAAGGATCTTCCACCATTGGCGGAAAGAAATCCAGCGTCTGGACGATCGCCAGATCATCGGTAAGCTTGTAAACTGCCGCATCATCAGAACCGTCAAAGCCAATGAGCAGATTGGGATCATAGGTCTTTGGCAGATTATTTAATACTCTGGCCAGTATACCCGGTCCCAGCTTTGCGGTACAGCCGCCTCCTTTACAGAATACGATTTCCTGTGGTTCCATTTTATCACTCCATTTCTCTTATTTTTTCAACCTTTTCCTCTGAAAAATATTGTGCAAATAATTGATCCATATGGTCTGTGGCATCTTTCTTAAAATCTTCATATGCCTGGATCAAACGTTCTGCCTGGGGTGTCAGTGTAGACCCGCCTCCATCTTTTCCACCTGTCTCACGGTTTGTAAGAGCAAATCCCCACTCTTTTTCTGCCCCCTTTAACATCTTCCATGCCTTACTGTAAGCCATATTCATAGACTTTGCTGCTTTTTGCAGGGAACCGGTGCGATCCACCTCACGAAGCAGCGTGACCATCCCCGGCCCAAAAGCCTTCTCTTCAAAATACAGCCTCAAAGACATCCCATAATGAAGCCTTTTTTCCCCCATATAGTTTCCTCCGTTATTTTCTCAAAAATATAACGTTGTAACAAAAAAACCGGCCAGTCATTTCCGGAACATTTTCTCCGGGGCAATGACTAAAGCCGGCTTTCATTTTTGCATAAAGCTCCAAACTGCGCTTTCGATTCTGCATTTAAGTATAGCATTATTTCTGTCCAAAGTAAAGTTCAAACAGACGCTCACCTTCTTTTCGCAGTTCTTCTTCCATTTTTATGTAATTTTTCAAAAATTCTTCTCCTTTAGGAGTCAGCCTGGAAGAGCCTCCGTCGCTGCCTCCGGAACGGGAAAATAAAAGTGGGAATCCCAATTGTTTTTCTGCCTTCCTTAAGATCTTCCATCCCTTTGTATAGGACATATGCATCTGTTTGCAGGCAGTCTGCATGGAACCCGTATGGGAAGTAAGCTGTAAAAACTGAGACATCTGGGGACCAAAAAAGTCATCGTCACGTTCCAGGCTAAGCTCAATTTGGGGATGGATCTGTATCTGCTGACGTTTGATGAAATCAGCACTGCTGTCTCCTTCTGTTTCGATCGCACGGATGATTCCCTGGTCTTCCACAGGTATATCTTCTTCCCTGAAGACCTGGGAAGCCTGATACAGCGCTCCCCGCAGTCCCCTGTCACCCTGATAGGAAGCAATCACTTTCAGTACTCTGGATGTAATCAGAACCGGATGCCCGCGATAGCCATCAAAAACAGGCCTTACGATATCCGCCTTAACGTCCATCATCTGCTGTACTGTTTCCCGAAGAAAAACAGGAAATTTCGCAGGGAGCAGAAAAACGCGGTCACAGAGATCTTCTATATAATTAAGCCCCATGCAGATACTGGAAAACATCTGGGTTACAGCATATTGTTCATTTCTCAGGCAGATCACCTGAAGATTGGAAATATGTTTTTCTATCTCCTCTGCCTTATCACCGGTTATCACCACAATAGGAGAAACTCCCGCTCTTTTTAATGTGATAATAATACGGCGGATCACGGTGCTGTCACCTACAGGGAGAAGGGGATTAAAAGGTGTGTTTTTACTTTTATGTCCTGCGGCTACAATGACCGCTCCTGTACGAAGCTCTCTGCCATTTTCTAACTCCATTTCCCGTTTCCTTTCTTGTATCGCTTACTCTTTTATTTACAATTCACCCTTTAAAAGCAGGATTGAAGATGGATCTGCCCGAAGATATTCCGGTACCACGCCTGCCGCGTCATGGGTATGAATGGTCTTTTCCTTTTTCCACCAAAGACCATTGCTAAGAGTAATATACCACTCAAAAGGCATTTCGGAAATACTGGGTTTCATAACTGGGATCAGATTTTCTTCACCGGCTTCTTTTCTTGCCTTTGCCTCTTCCCCTGCCAAAGGCTCAAAATCATGTGCACGGATACCGATGGCGGTAATATCATCACCAACCTGCCTGTCTGTAACAAATTCCATATTGTCCCAGTCAAGGGCACGGACACGGTATTCTCCGGTTTTCTCAATCTTTGATATATTTTTACAGCCAGTCAGCCTTGCTGCCTTGCAGGTAACAGGATCCTGGAATATCTTTCTGGACTCCCCCGCAATAAGCACATGCCCTCTGTCTAACAGCATAATATTTTTGCAAAGCTGGAATGCCTCATCCCTGTCGTGGGTTACCATAACAGAAACACCATCATAGTCAGCTAATACTTTAGAAAGTTCCAAACGGAGACCTTCACGCAGATATGTATCCATAGCAGAAAAGGGCTCATCAAGGAGCAGTACTTCCGGCTCATATGCCAAAATACGTGCCAGTGCAACTCTCTGCTGCTGACCGCCGGAAAGCTGTCCCGGATAGCGTTTTTCAAGACCGGCCAAGCGGAAGCGCTTTATCATTTCCCCTACTTTTGCCTTGATTGCTGCCGGTGACTGTGCAGAAGGCTTTCTGCCTCCAATGGCCTGTTTTGCTGCCAGTCCTTTTAAACCGGCCGCAATATTTTCCTCAACAGACATATTGGGGAAAAGGGCATAATTCTGGAACAGATAGCCTACACGGCGCATCTGCGGTTTTTCATTGATCTTTAAAGCAGAGTCATAAAGGACTCTCCCCCCTGCCGCTTCCCCTTTTGCGTACTGTATGGCGATCCGTCCGCTGTCCGGGGTAATGATACCTGCAATTGATTTAAGAGTCATGCTCTTTCCGCAGCCGGAAGGTCCTAAAATTCCCAGACAGCCTTTCCCTGCATCAAATGAGACATCCAGGTCAAATTCTTTTAATTTTTTCTTTATTTCAACTCCAAGCCGGAGAGAATGTTCGGTTTGAACAGCCATTATTTTTACCTCAATTCTAAGAAAACATCAAAACTTCCGTGAACGGACCAGTGCGCCCCAGTTCATAAGTACAACAGAAATAAATGCAATGACAACAATAATAGCTACGTAAGAATAAGCTGCATCCATATTTCCTGCAGCTACTTCTGAATAAACAGCCATAGGCAGTGTTCTGGTCTTTCCTGCAATGTTTCCTGCGATCATGGCAGTAGCTCCAAACTCACCTAAGCCTCTGGCAAAAGCCAGGACGCCGCCGCTTAAGATACCTGGTGTGGCATTTGCAAAAAGTACCTTCCAGAATATAGCCCATTCACTCATTCCCAGCGTTCTGGCTGCTGCCACCAGATTCTGGTCTACCTGTTCAAAAGCGCCTCTGGCAGAGCGGTACATCAACGGAAATGACATAGTAACAGCTGCCAGTACAGTTGCGGCCCATGAAAAAGCGATCTTAACGCTGAAATATTCAATAAAAAGCTGTCCAATAGGACGTTTTACACCAAAAAGATATAATAGAAAAAAGCCTGCTACTGTAGGCGGCAGGACTAACGGCAATGTGAGAATGCCATCACAAATGACTTTTAATGTTTCATTTTTCAGGCTTACTACTGCCCAGGCAGCAAACAGCCCAATAAAAAATGTGATAAAAATAGACAGACTGGCTGTCTTCATGGAAATCAAAATTGGGGACCAGTCCATTTAGAACCTCTTTTCTTATGAGATTTATATAGCAAGTAAGCCTGACGTTTTCTTGACCCGAGCATGTGCTTTCGTTTTTGTACTATGAAAGTGTTGCCAATCGTCTATACAAACTGAATGCCTGCATGCAGGGCGTATAGACATTTGGCAACTAGTACATCGTTTTCGAAATAACTATACCTCTCACTTGTCTGTGAATCTGATTGCACTGGCTTTCATTTATAGTGATGACACCGTCAGGTGACATGTCCGCTTAATTACTGACTACTGCGCACTGGAAAATCCGTAATCTTCAAATACTGTTATTGCCTTATCAGTCTGTAAAAAAGCAACAAATTCCTTTGCCACTTCCTCATGGGCAGTACCCTTAACAACAGCTACCGGGTAAATGACCTTCTTTGAAAGGCTTCCCTCTGGAGCTTCTGCTACAACCTCTACCTTATCAGCCATACTTGCTGCATCCGTTGCGTATACGATACCAGCGTCAGCACTTGCTGCTGCTACCTGATTTAATACCTCGGTTACGTTGGTTCCGAAGCTTACCTTATCCTGGATCTTATCCCAGATACCTAAGTTTGTTAAAGCTTCCTCAGAATACTGTCCGGCTGGTACACTTGCAGGATCACCTAATGCAATGCTGTCTGCTTTCTCAATATCTTCAAATTTCTCAAGCTTCTTCTCATTTCCGGTTGGAACGATAAGAACGATCTTGTTCTCTAACAGATCTGTAATGGTATCAGAAGCGATCATACCTTCCTCATCCAGGGCTGTCATCTGCTTTATAGCTGCTGACATAAATACATCTGCATCCAGACCTTCTTCGATCTGTGTCTGTAATTTGCCTGAGCTGTCATAGGTTCCCTTTACAGTTACGCCTGGGTTTGCTTCCTCAAACATTGGGATCAGCTTATCTTCATAAGCATTCTTTAAGCTTGCTGCTGCCGCAACTAAGATCTCTGTTTCTTCACCGGAAGCTGCTGCTGTGGTTTCTTTGGCAGTTGTTTCCTCTGCTGTGGTCTCTGCTGCAGTTGTTGCTGCTTCTGTAGCTGCTGTAGTCTCCTTTGCACTGCCGGAACATCCAGCTAACATTCCTGCTGCCATCATAGCTGTCATTACAAGGCAAATCTGTTTCTTCATAATTCCATTTCTCCTTTTATAAAAATAATGTCATGTATATTTATAGCAGTATCGTTATACTCATTTGACTATAGCGTTTGCAAGGAGAATACCGCCTGCGCGGCTTTCTTCCTCCCGCTGCAGGCGGTACAAAGATACTGTTTATTTTTTAGTTAGTCTCTTCTGGCGCACTCAGAAGCACTGCCCCGAAGGATCTTTAATCCATGGTCCAGACTGTCTAAGATAAATCCAAGGCTTTCTTTTACTGCCTTTGGACTTCCCGGCAGATTTACGATCAGTGTTTTCTTTCGGATCACGCTGACCCCGCGGCTTAACATTGCCCGGTCTGTTACTGCCATGGATTTATAACGGATGGCTTCTGCAATACCAGGAGCATTTCTATCTGCTACTGCCATGGTTGCCTCCGGTGTCTGATCTCTTAAAGAAAAACCAGTTCCTCCGCTTGTAAGCACAAGATCCAGCTGTCTGCCGTCTGCCAGACGCATCAGCTGTGTCTTTAACATAGCAGGTTCATCTGGAAGGATCATAGTCTCCACTACTTCGTATCCCGCCTGCTCTAACATTTCTTTCGCTGCCGGACCGCTTTCGTCTACTCTTTCCCCTTTAGCGCCTTTATCGCTTAAAGTGATAACAGCTGCCTGGAATGGCCTGTTTTCATCTGGATAGCAGGTAATAACCGGATCTCCCGGACGGATGATCCCTTCCTGTAAAACTTCTGCAAATACGCCCTCTCTTGGCATAATGCATTCGCCCATTCTCTTATAAATAGCACAATGGCTGTGACATTCTTTGCCGATCTGGGTCATACGAAGGACCACATCTCCGATATAGATCATCATTCCTACAGGAAGAGAACGGAAATCAATGCCTTCTACCACCAGGTTTTCCCCAAAAGCACCATCTTCTACCTGAGCCCCCCGTTCATTAAACTCCTTTACCTTATCGTAAGACAGAAGACTTACCTGACGGTGCCATTTACCGGCATGTGCATCTCCTTCAATACCAAAATTTTTCAGAAAATGTCCCTCTGGAACAGAGTGTTTTTCCACACCTTTTTTCTCACTGGTACAGACCGCTTTTACAACGCCTTCTGGTCCTCTTTTTCCAGTTATCTCCATTTTATCTTATCCTCCAATTGAAATCATATTGTGAGCTTCCGTGATCTCTCCCGGCTTCTCAAAACAATGTGCTGCCGGCTTTTCATAAATCGCCCTTGCAAGTGCCTCCCTCAGTTTCGTCTGAAGCTTTTCGTCCCTTACATCTTTGTCTTTTGGCCAGATATAATGAGTATCCTGCGCCGGTCTTTCCTGTCCTTCTCTTAAAATGCTTCTCAGATCTGTACCATCATCATAGCAGAGACAGGATTTTACATGTCCCTGGGATGTAAGGCGGACTCTGTTGCAGGTAGAACAGAATTTTCCGTGGATCGCACTGATCAGGCCGATGCTTCCCTTAAATCCAGGAACTTTATAATATACCGCCGGTCCAAAACCATGGACTGTCGTATCTTCTGCCAGATCCGGATACATCTTTTTCATATTTTCCAGAAGCCAGTTGTGATCTATGGTCTTAAACTGTTTTCCATAGCCAATAGGCATCATTTCTATAAAACGCACATCTACAGGATAACGCTTTGCCAGCTCTGCCACCTGCTGCCAGTTTTCCTGTGGCGAAAGCTCTGTGGCTTTTTCATCTGCCTGAAGCTGTCTGAAATCAATGGAAACTGCATTGATCTTAACAGGGATCGGTAAGATTTCTGCTTTTTCAATCACTTTCAACACCTCAGCCAGCTTGTCCCGGCCGGTTATCTTCTCATAAAGCACCGGATCTACCGTATCCAGGCTTATATTAACTGCATCCAGTCCTGCATTTAACAGCTGATCCATATATTGATCCAGCTGGACTCCATTGGTCGTCAGCGTAACTTTTTCAATCCCCGGCACTGTTTTCAGCATCTTTACCAGCTGAGGGCAGTTTTTTCTGGCTAAGGGCTCTCCGCCGGTAACTTTGATCTTTTTGATCCCCAGTGAAGCTGCTGCAATGGCAATAGCCTCAAATTCTTCCAGAGACAGCACATCCCACCGGGGCATACAGTCAATTCCATCAGGCATGCAGTATTTGCAGCGCAGATTACATCGGTCCGTAATGGAAAACCGCATGTAATCGATCTCTCTTCCCATTCTGTCTTTCATCAGCGATCGCCCTGCTTTCTGGGATTGATAAATTCACCGCTTTTTCCGCCAGATTTATGTTCCAGGTAAATATTTCCCATTTCCATGGACTTATCCACTGCCTTGCACATATCATAAATGGTAAGAAGCGCTATATTTACACCTGTCAGCGCTTCCATTTCCACCCCGGTCTTTCCAGTGGTACGTGCGGTACAGGCCGCTTCTATTTCATTGTTTTCTTCTTTTATGGTAAAATCCACTGTCAGTTTGGTCAGATTTAATAAGTGGCACAGAGGGATCAGTTCGGATGTTTTCTTTGCTCCCATGATGCCGGCTACTCTGGCAACTCCCAGCACATCTCCTTTTGCCATGGTCCCTTCTTTTACTTTCTTTAAACATTCAGGACTCATGTAAATGCTTCCCCTTGCAGTAGCTTCCCGCTTTGTCTCTGCTTTTTCGCTTACATCTACCATAAGGGCATTGCCGTTTTCATCAAAATGTGTAAATTCCATTGTACTACACTCCCTTTCCAAAACCACAGTTAGGGAAGGTACAGACCGGACAATTCAGGCACAGACCACCCATACCTAAAGCTGCCAATTCTTCCTCTGTTACCTTGTCATCTGCCATAACTCTTGGAAGTACCAGATCAAAAATCGTCCTCTTTGCATACATAACACAGCCTGGAAGTCCCATAATAGCAACCGTTCTTGGATTCTCCCCGTCTGTTACCTGATAATAAGCTAACATAAACATAGCTCCCGGAAGTACCGGTGCTCCGTAAGATACAATATCTGCTCCGGTATTTTTGATAGCAAGAGGTGTTTTATCATCCGGATCCACACTCATGCCGCCGGTACAGACTACGATATCTGCTCCTTTATGGATCATATCAAGGATGGAAGCAGTTACCTTCTTATCATCATCGTTCCATGTTACATGGTCAATGATCTCTGTATCAAATTCTGCCATTTTCCCTTCAATAACAGGTGTAAAGGTATCTTTGATCCTTCCGTAGAAAACTTCATTTCCAGTAGTAACGATACCGACTTTTTTATGTTTAAAAGGCAGCAGATTTAAGATCGGTTTATTTCCTGTTGCCGCCATAGCTGCTTCTTTGGCTCTTGTCATCTTCTCTTCTTCAATAACAAGAGGAATAATACGGGTTCCCGCTAATTTATCACCCTTTTTAACAGCAAAGTTTCCGTGACGGGTGGCGATCATCATCTGACCGAAGCCATTAACAGCCTTTAAACCTTTGTTGTCTACTTTCAGCAGACCGTCACAAGCTGCTGAAAGCTCAATCTTTCCTTCTTTTGCCTGGGACCGTTCCATATGCTCTCCCTTACACATAGAACAAAGAACCTCTGCCGCATCATTTTCATGAAGCATGCCTTCTTCTTTTTCCCATACATAAAGCTGATCTTTTCCTACACTTAAAAGTACCGGGATATCTTCTTTTGTAACAATGTGGCCCTTGCGGAAAACCGCGTCTTTGGTCACACCTTTGATGATCTGTGTAATATCATGGCAGAGGACAGCTCCCTCTGCATCTACTGTTTTAATTAATTTCATATCTTTATGTAACCTCCCGTTATTATTTCTTGTGAATAACGTACTATTAGAATAACACTGTCTTAACTTTTTGTAAACCTTTTAACCAAAACTTTTGGCCCTATAAAAAAATAATGAAAAAAAGATCTTGCAGCATATAACGCCTGCAAGACCTTTTTCCCCATTATTTTTTGTTTTTGCTGCATTTCCATCATGCACTTTGCTTATTTTTCTTCTCCTCCAAGAAGCCGTTCAAATACCATATCATATCCGTCACTTCCATAATTGAGAGAACGGTTCACGCGGCTGATGGTAGCTGTAGAAGCCCCTGTCTTTTCCGCGATCTCCAGATAAGTCTTTCCTTCCCTGAGCATTTTTGCCACTTCATATCGCTGTGAAAGTGACAGCAGCTCATTGATCGTGCACACATCCTCAAAGAACTTGTAGCACTCTTCCGGATCTTTCAGCGTGAGGATCGCGTCAAATAAATGATCTACGGCTTCTGTTTTGATCTTTTTATTCATGTTTCCTGCTCCTTATATACATTACCGCCCCCGGACGGTCGTTGTATGAATTAAGTGTTTTTTCATCTGTGTAATTTTAACATATTAAAGTCTGAAAGTCCATATCTTTCCGCAAAATCAATATATTCTCCAAGAAAAATGTGTGGTATACTATGAAAGAACATGAAATGTGCTTTCTGAAAAACTCTGAGAGTACATTTTAACAAAGGAGGATAAGATTATTCATGGAATACCGTATCGAACATGACTCCATGGGCGAAATGCAGGTTCCTGCAGACCGCTACTGGGGTGCTCAGACCCAGAGAAGCTTCCAGAATTTTCCCATTGGAACTGAAAAGATCCCTATGGAAGTAATCCGCGCTTTTGCCATTCTAAAAAAGGCAGCAGCCATTGCAAACAACCGTCTTGGAAAACTGGATGAGAAACGGCTTTCTCTCATCTGTCAGGCCTGCGATGAGATACTGGCAGGCAAATTGGACGATAACTTTCCTCTGTCCGTATGGCAGACAGGAAGCGGTACACAGTCCAACATGAACGTAAATGAAGTGATCGCCGGACGTGGAAATGCCATTGCAGGTGAAAAGCTGCTTCACCCAAATGACCATTCCAACATGTCTCAGAGCTCCAACGATACATTCCCAACTGCCATGCACATTGCAGCAGTTATGGAGATCGAAGACAAACTGTTCCCGGCCATTGACCGTTTAACTGATACCTTTACCCGGCTGATGGCTGAAAATGAAGGCATCGTAAAAACAGGACGTACCCACCTTCAGGACGCCACTCCTATTTCCTTCTCACAGGAGATCAGCGGCTGGAGAGAAATGCTCATCAAGTCCAAAGCCATGCTTTCTTTAAGTTTAAAAGGACTTCATGAACTGGCTCTTGGCGGAACTGCTGTAGGAACTGGTTTAAATGCTCCTAAGGGCTTTGACACAGAGGTGGCAAAAGCAGTTGCCGAACTGACTGGAAAAGATTTTGTTACCGCTCCTAATAAATTCCACTCTCTCACCAGCAAGGATGAACTTGTCTTCGCTCACGGCGCCTTAAAGGGACTGGCTGCTGATATGATGAAGATGGCAAATGATATCCGCTGGCTGTCCAGTGGTCCCCGCTGTGGCCTTGGCGAGATCTTTATTCCTGAAAATGAACCTGGCAGTTCTATTATGCCCGGAAAAGTAAATCCAACTCAGTGTGAATCTGTTACTATGGTAGCTGTCCAGGTTATTGCCAATGACACTGCCGTAGGTATGGCAGCTTCCCAGGGCAATTTTGAGTTAAATGTGTTTATGCCGGTATGCATTTACAATTTCCTTCAGTCTGTACGCCTGCTCACCGACTCATTAAATTCCTTTAATGACCGCTGTGTAAGCGGAATCCGTGCAAACCGTGAAAAAATGAACGAAAACCTTCATCGCTCCCTGATGCTTGTCACCTGCTTAAATCCATATATTGGATATGAAAACGCAGCCAAGACAGCCAAAAAGGCTTACAAGGAAAATATCTCCCTGAAAGAAGCCTGCGTAGAGCTTGGATTTTTAACCGCTGAGAAATTTGATGAGATCTTCCATCCTGAGCAGATGGTATAGAATGATGCATATGTATCCCACAAAGTGGGTATAAATAATTAATTATAAGGAGACACTTACTATGGATATCAATCAGGCTTCCCTTCAGATGCACTACGACCTTCACGGAAAAATCGAGGTAGTTTCCCGTAAAAAGATCGAAACCAGAGAAGATCTTTCTCTTGCTTACACACCAGGTGTTGCAGAGCCTTGCCGTGTGATCGCAAAAGACTATGAGCAGTCCTTTAAGCTGACCCGCCGTTCCAATCTGGTAGCTGTTATTACAGACGGAACCGCTGTTTTAGGTCTTGGAGATATCGGTCCTGCTGCCGGTATGCCGGTTATGGAAGGAAAATGCGCTTTGTTTAAAGAATTTGCTGATGTAGACGCATTCCCTCTTTGCATCGATTCCAAAGACACCGATACCATTGTACAGACCATTTACCTGATCTCCAAGAGCTTCGGAGGTATCAACTTAGAGGATATCGCAGCTCCAAGATGCTTTGAGATCGAGCGCCGTTTAAAAGAAATATGTGACATTCCGGTATTCCATGATGACCAGCACGGAACTGCCATTGTTGTTGCTGCTGCATTGTTAAACGCAGTAAAAGTAACAAAGAAAGAAATGGGCAAATTAAGAATCGTGATCAACGGCGCAGGCGCTGCAGGTATCGCTATCGGCAAACACCTGATCAACATGGGCTTTGGAAATGTGATCATGTGTGATATCAACGGCATCATCTGCGAAGGTGACGAAGGCTTAAATCCTGGACAGGAGGAGATCTCCCATATCAGCAACTTAAATCATGAGCACGGCAAGCTGGCTGACGCATTAAAGGGCGCTGACGCGTTTATCGGTGTATCCCGTCCAAACCTGGTTACAAAGGAAATGGTTTCTACCATGAATAATGGTATTGTATTTGCTATGGCAAACCCAACTCCTGAGATCATGCCTGATGAAGCATTAGCAGGCGGCGCTGCTGTTGTAGGCACCGGCCGTTCCGACTTCCCGAACCAGATCAATAACGTACTGGTATTCCCAGGTGTATTTAAGGGTGCTCTCTCTGTTCGCGCAAAAGAGATCACTGAATTAATGAAACAGAGAGCTTCCTATGCAATCGCCAGCATGATCCCGGATGAAGAACTGACTCCTGAAAATATCATTGCTTCCCCGTTAAATAAGGCTGTTGCTGACGTAGTTGCAAAGGCTGTTGCTGATACTGCTATTGAGGAAGGTATCGCAAGAGTATAATAGACCGTTTTTACCTCTATCAGGATATGTCTTTCATACAGACTGTGGCAGAATCATTTTAACCAAACTATCCTTTGACTTTCTGCCGCAGTCTTTTGCTATATACATCTGCAATTCCCCGCCTATGCGGGGAAAACTCATTCTATCATACCCGTATCCGCCGTTAGCGGATATGGTGCCAGGCAGTAACCTGAACAATATCACAGAAAGGACCAACTTACATGTGTACAGCCGCAACCTACAAAACCAGAAACTTCTACATGGGCCGCACTCTGGATTATGAATTTTCCTATGGAGATGAGATCACCATCACTCCCCGGAATTACGTATTTGCTCTGCGCCATCAAGAAAAACTTGAAAACCACTATGCTATCATCGGCATGGCTCATGTAGCAGGAGGATATCCTCTTTACTATGACGCTGTAAACGAAAAAGGATTGGGAATTGCCGGTCTGAATTTTGTTGGAAATGCAGCCTACAAACCAGTAAACCTGAATACTGCCAAAAAACAGATCACACAGTTTGAACTGATCCCTTTTATCCTTGGCACCTGTGCTTCTTTAAAAGAAGCAAAAAAAGCACTGGAAAACACAGATCTGGTAGATACCCCTTTTAGTCCTGAACTTCCGGTAGGAAGTCTCCACTGGCTCATTGCCGACGAGACCGGCTCCATTACTGTAGAGTCTGTGAAAGAAGGACTGATGATCTATGATAATCCTGTGGGTGTCCTCACCAACAATCCACCATTCCCACAGCAAATGTTCCAGTTAAACAACTATATGCATTTATCTCCCAGACAGCCAGAAAACACCTTTTCTGATGTCCTTCCTTTAAATGCCTACAGCCGGGGAATGGGTGCCCTGGGACTTCCTGGAGATCTGTCTTCTTCCTCCCGTTTTGTACGGGCCGCTTATGTGAAAATGAATTCCCGGTGCAGCCAGGATGAGGCTTCCAGTGTCAGCCAGTTTTTCCATATTTTAGGCTCTGTAGACCAGCAGAGAGGCTGCTGTGAAGTGGCAGATGGAAAATACGAGATCACCCTTTATACTTCCTGCTGCAATGCCACAAAGGGAATTTACTATTATACTACCTATGACAATCATCAGATCAGCGGTGTAGATATGCATAAAACAGATCTGGACGCACAGAAACTTACCTGTTTTACACCAGTCACCACAGAACAGATCCACTTAATGAACTGATTTCATATACTATTTGCGATCTGCTTTCACTGCCTTTTCATAAACCGCAGCCACTGTGAAACTGATTGGTAATACAAAACGCCCCGGAAGCTCCGGGGCGCAGATTGATTCTTTTTCTATTATGCTTTGCATTATCTGAAAATCGGCACTGTCTGTACCAGCACCATATAAAAAATAGTCCCTCCTGCAATGCTTTTATTGCTAGAAATGAAGACGGCCTTTTTCCTTTTTTGCCAGATAAAGAGCACTGTCTGCCTTTTTATACAGATTTTTAAAATCTTCTTCACCTTCCCGCAAAGCAGCTCCGGCACTGATGGAAATATCCAGATCCGGATTCGCTGATTTCATCGCTGTTAAAAACTCAGACTGTATCTTTTTGATAACTTCTTCACCAGTTTTCTCTGTACAGCCGCGGAAATATAAAAGGAATTCATCCCCACCCAGTCTGGCTGTTATACAGGATTCATCCGCATAATGTTTCATCAGCTTTGCCAGATAGATCAGTGCACGGTCACCAGCCAGATGGCCTTTGGTATCATTCATAGTCTTAAAATTGTCCACATCACAAATATAAAGAATACCGCCTTTTTCCTTTAAAAAGGAAGCTTCTATAAGACTGATGGCCTTCTTCCGGTTGTAAAGTCCCGTAAGAGGATCTAACTGAGCTTCTTTGATCAGCTGATTTTCCCTCTCAATACGGTCTGATACATCCGTCATAATACTGATCACCACATTTCTTCCATCCTCAGCCTTTATCTTTTTTCCAATATCACTGATCCAGATGATCTGGCCATCTTTTCCTGCCACACGGTATTCAACTTTATATTCATTTTTTTCCCGGATCTGTTGTCCTATGCTTTCTTCCACCCATTTCCGATCTGAGGGATAAACGATATTCAGCATTTTTTCGTCCGTAGCTTCTATCAGTTCTTCGTAGGTATAGCCTAAAATCTGAAGCATAGTATCATTGATCGTATAAAGAGGATATCCTTCTTCCAGATAGCACCCTATAATACCGCCTGGAAGGGCCTTAGAAACCAGTTTCATCAGCTGTTCCCCTGTTTCTGAAGAAATCTTCTGGATGTTGTTTCTCTTACTGTAACGGAGCGGAAAAAATTCCTGTTCTTCCTGCTCTTTTGTAGGAGTAGACGTATGCAGTGATGCGATCTTCCACTTCCCATCTTCTTTGATACAGACACAGGTGAAACGGGTAAACAGTTCTGCTGTTATGCCTTCCGTATTGATCTTGGCAAGGACATTTACAAATACGCTCCACCCATAATCGCCTAAGGGTGTCTCTGTATAGTTTGACAGCTCAAAATCCAGCGGTTCCGGCAATTCTTTAAATTCAATCTCTGTTAATGCCCGCAGTTCTTCCTTATTTTTCGCTATTTCCTGCTCTCCAGTTCCAATACTTATAATATTATCTGTAAGAAGAGCCAGTGTAGCCTCCAAATCCCGCTCTCTCAGATAATGAGTGAAAAATTCCTCCAGCAACTCTCTCATATGTATTTCTCTCCTCAGGACAACATGAACTTCTCTACCACAAGACCTACTCCATCTTCATTATTGGAAGCGGTAATATAATCAGCTGCTTTTCTCACAGGAAGTACCGCATTTTCCATGGCCACTCCCAATCCTGCATACTGGATCATAGTCAGGTCATTATATCCATCTCCGCAGGCGATCATCTCTCCCTTTGTCATTCCAAGATGCTGCAGCAGGCGCTCTAAAGACTGTGCCTTATCGATTCCTTTCGGGAGAACCTCTAAAAAGTAGGGTTCTGAGCGGTATACTGCAAAATTCTTTCCCAGAGCCGCTTTTACTTTCGGCTCTACAGTTGCAAGATAATCCCCGTCATCTAAAAGCAGAAACTTTACCACCGGGAAGTTTACATGCTCTTCCATATGTTCCACCTGACGTAAGGGCAGATGATTGATCTGTGACTCTTTATGGGCATAAATGCAGGCATCATTGTTGGTAATGATCTCTTCTCCCTCATAGGTCAAAAAATCTACTCCATACTCCTTTGCCAGCCCCATGATCCTTTTGTTTGACTCTACCGGAAGAGTAGATGAAAAGATCACTTCGCCTGTTTTGCAGTTGGTGATCATACCGCCGTTATAGGATAAAATATAGCTTCCAAACCGGGCCAGATCCAGTTCTTTTGCCAGTGGCTGTACCCCGGCTGTTGGACGGCCGGATGCCAGAACCACGATCTTGCCGGCTTCCTGTGCCTTCATCAGGGCTTCTTTTGTCCGTGGTGTGATAACTTTGTCTTTATTTGTCAATGTTCCGTCCAGATCCAGGACGATGATCTTATAATCCATAGTTAACCTCGCTTTATTCCTCTTCCCTTTTTGCCATAAAATATACATCCAAAGTCTTTCATACTTTTTCTTTCACCCAAGGTTTCCCACGTTCGAAACAGCTAATACACAAAAAAGGACTGCTGCAAAGTATCTTTTTTCTTTGCAACAGCCCTATTATAACATGTACCTCTTTCCCCTACAATCAGGAAAAGCAGGGATTTTCCCATCTTTATTTTACATCCAGGACCAGAGATGCCACATCTACCGGATTTTCGATCATACCTGTATCTTCCATGAATTTCTCTGTTTTTTCCATGGCTTCGATGTCACTGTCTTTGATCTCCATATCAAAATCATAAAGACCATACATCTCTTCTACAGCGGCCTCCTCTAAACCAGTTGCTTTTGCAGTAGCGGCAACTGCTCCATCATGGTCTGCATCCATTTCATCTAATACCTGCTTCTGGGCGGTAAGGAATGCCTTTACCAGTTCCGGATGTTCTTCGTAAAATTTCTCACTGGTTGCAGTAACAATAGTAGCCTCTGTAAGTCCTTCACCGTCTGTTACTACATAATAACCATCTTTTTCCATATTGTAGGCAGTTGGCCCTGCAAGAAGTGCTGCATCTACGCTTCCGCCTGCTAAAGCAGCCTGTGCGTCCGGAATACCCATTGCCATAAATTCAATGTCATCCTCTGTCATACCTGCATTATTTAAATAAGCCACTAACAGCTCATGCAGGATCGTTCCCTTTGGACCTGCCACTTTCTTACCTTTCAAATCTTCGGCTGTCTTAATACTGTCATCCTTTGCAAACAGCTTAAATGCCTTTGGAGAACGGCTGTAAATACTCATGATCTTAATATCCGCATCATTAGAAGCCGATAAAATAACGGAAGTAGCACCTACTGCATTTAAAAACTGGATATCTCCGGAAGCTAAAGCCTGTGTCTGCTCCGGTCCGGTAGTCAGGTCTGAATACTGGATCTCATAGCCCATTGGTCCAAATACACTGGCAAAGATCTCCTGATCCTGTTCTACGATACTTGGCACATTTAATGGGGATTTTACATAGGTTACTGATAAAGTGCCGTTTTTCCCGACCTCAGCTTTAGATTCATCAGCCTCTGCACCTGCTTCTTTGCTTTCAGCTGCTGGACTTTCCTGTGCAGCTGCCTCTGTGGTCTGTGCTTCTGTCTGTGCCTGGGTTTCTGCACTTTTAGCCCCGCAGCCTCCTAAGATTCCTACTGCTGCCAGCACTGCCGCTGCGTAAAGGTTCCATTTTTTCATGTTTCATTTCCTCCCATAGTTTCTGTTTTGTTTGAATATTTTGTTTTTTATATTTTTCTTAAATATTTTTATCTTTTTCACAAATTCTGTATTTCAGACTTATTTTCCAGTGTTATAAGAATCTTACGCTTTATCTCTATCATCTCTTCTGATAATAATTCTCTGGGATACGTTACCTTTTCCCCTACGTCAAACCGGCTTCCCACTTTTCCATTTTCCATAACAAGGATCTCATTTCCCAAAAGCAGCGCTTCATCTACACTGTGGGTGACAAACAACGCTCCCACTTTTTCTTCTTCGCAGATCCTTAAAAATTCCATCTGCATGGTCTGTCTGGTAAAATGGTCTAACGCTGCAAAAGGTTCATCCATAAGCAGATAGGAGGCATCACAGGCCAGAGCCCGTCCCAAAGCCGCCCTCTGCATCATCCCCCCGGATAACTGATTCGGATAGGCATTTCCAAATTTTTCCAGTCCAGTAAGTTTTAGCAAAGCGGCCGCTTTTTCCTTTCGTTGTTCCTTTGAATATTTCTTCTTATCTGCCCCAAATAAAATATTCTGCTCCAATGTCAGCCACGGCATCAGCCGTGGTTCCTGAAAGACCACTCCCAGTTTTTCTGGTTTTTCAAAAAGGATCTCTCCTCCGTCCAGGCTTTCAAGACCAGCCAGTATGCGAAGCAGTGTGGTCTTTCCGCAGCCACTGCGTCCCAGGATCACCGTGATCTTTTCCGTATCCAGATTTGTGGAAAACTGTCTTAATACCGGGTGCCTGTTTTTTGATACTTCAAAGCTTTTTTCCAGTTTTTTTAATCGTATCTCAGCTATTTTCCACACCTCCCCGAACGCATTTTTTGATGATCCACAAAAATACCTTATCACATAACAGTCCCACCAGACCAATCACAAAAATTCCTACGATTACCTTGTCTGAACGTGACATCTGCTGGGCATCCAGGATCAGATACCCCAGGCCTTTTCCTGCAGCGATCATCTCCGCTCCTATAATGGCCCGCCAGCTGTATCCAAGACCGATGCGCATTCCTACCAGTATATCTGGAAATGCCCATGGCAGACGGATCTTAAAAAAGCAGGCCCATTTAGAAAGGCCGCAGGTCTTTCCCACCTCCAAAAGCTTCTTATCACAGGAAAGCAGCCCCTTTCGGATATTCATAAACATTGGAAAGAAGGAAGCAAGGACGATAATGATCACCTTGGAAGTCTCCCCAATGCCAAACCAGAGGATGAGAAGGGCGATCAGACTGATGGGAGGCACATTTCTCATAAACTCCACATACGGGCCATAATAGACTTCCAGATTTTTTTTCAGTGCCGCTAGCATCCCTAATGAGAATGCACATACAAACGAAATAGAAAAACCAATAAAAACACGTTTAAAACTTACCAAGATATGTTTAAAAAGTATTCCGTTTCCTGCCATGGAAAGAAAAGACTTCCACACTTTTTCCGGTCCCGGAAGCACATAGGCGCTCCATTTTCCGGACATAAAAGCCAGCTGCCACAATACCAAAAGGATCAGCGCCGGAACACAGGCTTTTACAACAGTACTAAAAGTACCAAGCTGTTTGCCCTGCTTCTCCCCATTTTCGATCAAAAAAATTCCCCCTTTCTGCTTTTATGACTGTATCACACGTTAAAAGGCGCAGACGAATAAAACATGTATTCCATGTTTTACCCGCATAAATACAGACACAAAGCCGAAAGAGGGCATTGTGGATTCTTTTATATAACAGTTATAAACAGCCTTTTATAGGCTGTGATTGACGGATAACCAACTGTTCTGGGCTGCAAAACAGACGGAAAACTCCTTTGATCCTGTTATTTTATTTTCAGCGTCTTTCACTTAGAAAGTTTTACGGTTACCGGATACTGCAGATCACTGTAACCGTTTCACAATCTTTGTGTCAGTCTTCTTTCATCATACGATGAAAAGATATATGCGTCAACTCTTTTATCGGTTCTCTTGTAACAAAATAGTTACAAATAATAATACGGCAGAAATATTCGTCCTATCCACTGTATAGATGGTACGAAACGCCCCATATCCACAAAAACTGGTGTAAAAATAAGACTTCCCACGATAAAAAACGGGATCAGGCAGACTAATACTTTTCCACTGCCTGTAATATATTTTAATATCCAGGCATAAACACAGGAGGCTGCGCTGTAAAGAAATAATCCTGTGATCTGTCCGACTGTCTCTGCCATCTCTCCTTTTAAAATCCCACCTGTCAAAAAGGACAGAACTCCCGAAAAAAACACGAATACCGGCAGTGCCAAAAACATGGCAGCCTGGCATCTTCGTTTTTCTGCCGGATACAATGTGGCAAAAAGTCCTTTTTTCTCATCTTCTTCCAGAATACAGGCACTGTAGAGCGACATGGTGAAAATAAGCACGGCAGTAATACCTTTTACCGGAAAAACCGAGGTACTCGAAGCATCGGAATTGCCCTGGTTTTTCTTAAAATTCTCCCCTATCTGGCCAGATTCTTCATAAACATATTCAAAATGAAAAATATTTCCTTCTGCATACCAGACATCATACAGATCACCTGCTTTTTCATCCTGTACATAGTCCACAAGCATCTGCCTATCATACAGTCTTGACAAAGCCGCAAATACCGTTTCCGCAGAAATAGGACCTGTGACTGTGGATGGAGATGTATACAGCATCATAGCATCTTTGATTCTTTTTTCCCGCAGACGCTCTCCCAAATCTTCCGGTATCACATAACCGCACTCTGCTTCCCCTAAGATCACCTGGTTTTTCAGCTCTTCTTCGCTGTTACATAAATAAAAGTGAAACAGGTTCTGTGAGTCTGTTCTATGATCCGCAATACCGCTGTCTGACAATTCTTCCACCAGACGGATCCCCATATTCTTCCAGTTTTCCTTTAGATTGCTTTCTTTGGACTCATATTTATCCGTTGTGTCCTGAAGATACAGCGCAATATTTATTCCTTCCTTTTCTTTTGGAACATATTTTCCTACCAGCCATGCTGTCACCGGCAAAAGCAGCAATACCAAAAGGATACCAGGCTTTTTTAAATACCGCTTGCAGGAAAGAAAAAACCATGTATATACCATTTTCATTTTTCCTGCACCTCCTTAAGCCAGCTGACAGTAAAGCCAACAGCAAAAAGAATCAAAAGCTGGCCTATTACCTTTCCTTCTACATTTTCCGTCACGATTCCTTTAAAAGCTTCCATCCACACGCTGGAAGGCATCCAGGGCGAAAATACCTGTATCCCCTCTGGCAAAAATACCTTCGGCAGAAAACCGCCTGCTGCCAGATGATTCACGGTTATCACCAAAACAGTAAAAGAACGCCGCCAGGAAAACTGCCGGATAAACGAAAAAGGCCATTGCAAAAAGCCGCTGGACCATCCACCAGATCCTTTTCCATTTTTTTCCTGTCCCCCTTATACCACAAAAGAAGATTGTCCTTTACAGACAGCTCTTCCACCAGTGGGTTTTCCTGAGGCACATAAGCAATGGAATGTTCCTTAAAAATATCTTTCCCATCTGCAAGAATGCTCCTTTTTTGCATTTTCTGGCTCCTGCAAGGATGGACAAAAGCGTGGTCTTTCCACAGCCATTTGCTCCCACGATCCCCACACATTCTCCCGGTGACAGGTCTATATCCACATTTTCAAGTATTGTATGCCTTCCATAAGACATACAGATTCCTCTGGCACAAAACATTGCCTTGTTTTTCCTTTCGATTTTCATTTAATCTACCCTCAGAAGTTTTTGCTGATGATTTTCAAGAGTATGTCCCAATTACCTGCGGGTATGTTTTTAGTGTATCATAGTTTGTATACATTTTGTGTGTTTCCAGAAAATAAAAAATGCAGCAATGATTCATTACCATCATTGCTGCAAAAATGACTGCTTGTGAAAATCAAATGCCGCCTGCGGTGGCGCTTTGTTTTCCCGGTGCTCATTATTACATCGCCAGTACTTCTTCCCACTTCTCTTCGATTACCGGGATGCCCTGTTCTTTGTTTTCTTTGATATTTAACAGTTCCAGTTCGCCTGGATAGTAAACTTCTCCGCCCTCTTTTACAGGAATAGAGCTCTTTACATCTGCTACGATGTTGTTTACGATCTCGTCGGTCAGTTCTACACTGTTGCCCTTGCTTGGGTCAATGGCGATCATGATCTGGGTCAGACCTACTTCATCACCAAATGTACCAATCTTCTGTACGGAGTTTCCATTGGAAAGTACAGTTGCGATCAGGTCAAGAGCGATTGAAATGCCGCTTCCTTTCCAGTATCCCATTGGAAGTACACGCCAGGTCTTCTCGATCTCACCTGGATCTGTGGTCAGGTTGCCCTTTGTATCGTAACCGCCTGGTACTGGCAGCTGCTGTCCCTTTAAGCGGCAGTCTTCCAGTTTTCCATAGGAGAACTGAGATACAGCACAGTCAATGACTACATGCTCACCATTGCTTCTTGGTACTGCAAAGATCAGTGGGTTATTTCCGATCTTACGATCCATACCGCCCCATGCAGGCATATTCGGGCAGGTATTAGACCAGCAGATACCGATGCAGCCCTGGTCTGCTGCCTGCCAGCCGTAGCTGCCGCCGCGCATCCAGTGGTTGTTATTTCCCAGTGCAACAATACCCATGCCAAATTCTTTTGCTAACTCAACTGCACGGTCCATAGCCATTTTTGCATTTAAAGGTCCGAAACCACGATGTCCGTCCCAACGCTCAAAAGCACCAAATCCCATAAGCTTTTCAGCCTTTACCTTCGGGTCGATCTCACCCTTCTTTAAGTATTCAACCACTCTTGGAAAACGGTTTAATCCATGAGAATATACACCTGCCATGGAGTTCTGTGCAAACAGCTCTGCAGAAGCCTTTGCATCCTTTGGCTCAAAACCGTACTTTGTTAATACTCTCTCAAATTCGTTTACCATTACCTCATAAGGCACTCTCTTCATGATCTCTTTCTCCTTTATCTTTTATACTTATTTGATTTGCTTTTTGCAATCGATTTCAATATTGTTAAAAGAAAATGGTCCTATTGAAAGAACCTTTTCTTTTTGTAACCACATTTTCACTATTACGTGGTTTCTCTCTCTTTAATATCCGTAAGAAGCATCACCTTGTGGGATACTTCTTTTTTATCAAGAGCATCTAAAATCGCCCTTGAAGCATTCTGGCTGACTTCCACCAGCTTATTGTCCAGACTGCTTAACTTCGGTGTAACGATCTCACCGTACATGGTATTATCTACACCCATGATCGCCAAATCATCCGGAATGCGTTTTCCCATTTTCTTTGCCGCTTCCAGGCCGCCTACTGCCAACAGATCTGTCGTATAAATAATGCCGTCTGTCTCAGGCCGTTCTGTAAGGATCTGTTCTGTGATCTTCGCACCGGCAAGCCTTACATCACGGGGATTGGTAAATTCTTTATTGACCGCTGTATAGAACGGAATATCGTCTTTATCGATCCCTTTTTCTAACATAGCTCTCATATAGCCCTTTTGTTTGTTCCGGTTAGAAGGAGTATCCGAATCCACTGCCATCACCAAATGCTTCTTTCCTCTCTTAAACATCAGCTCTGCACAGTCTTTTACGCCCCGTTCCTCATCAATAAGAACACCGTAAACGTTCGGAAGATCCAGATAACCGTTTACAATGGCTACGGGGATATCCGGAAGATGTTCTTCAATGCTCTTTTTCACGGATTCTGTTTCAAACATAGACCCCATGAGAATGGCACCATCCACTCTTCTCTGCTCCAGAATACGGATGTAATCCGCTTTTTTCTCATCCCTTCGCCCGGTACTCAGAGTAATACAGGTATAACCTAAAGCGGTCATCTCCTGTTCGATCACATAGGCTGATTCTGTATGATGCTCGATCCGCAGATCTTCGATCAGGATACCGATGATCTTGGAAGACTGCATCACCAGACCTCTGGCTGCTTCATTGGGAGTATAATGATTTTCATTTAATAATTTCTGTACCCGTTTACGCGTCTGGGCGTTGATCCCAGGCCTATTATTAATAACCCTGGAAACGGTACTGGCAGATACACCTGCCTGCTTTGCGATATCGTAGATCGTCATATTCCCTCTCCTGTTCCTCTGATGACTTCATCATACGCCCTCTTATGTGGTTTTGTCAAGAGATTTTTGCAATCGATTTCAATATCTGTTGCAAACAATCTAAACCGTAAAAATGTCTATCCATTTTTCTTTATACCCCCTGCAGTGGGCTGTATAATATACATAATAGGATTCCTTACCGAAAAGAATCGCAATGACATCGATACGATCAAAGCAAAACGACTTCTCTACTCAAGCACACGTCCGTTACAAACATTCACGTACCATCATCAGAGCATATCCAAGAAGATTTTGACCTTTCCATTTTGTTTTGTCGAATCTGTCAGGGTCTTTCATTGAAAGGCCAATCCCCCAAATACGGTCTCTAACGGCACATTCCGCCAGTATAGCATCACCGGTGGTTTTAATTTTCTCTTTTAGCTTACTATTTTGAGAAAACTTTTCTAAAAGCCCACGATAAACCACAATCTGGCGAATACCATTCCATAAATTTTCATCGTAATTTGATACCGCTCTCCCCAGTGCTTTAATTTTAGCGACATCATCTGTAGTAAGAATCTGAGCTGCCACAGATTCATCATGGCAATAAACTGCTTTGTTGTACATCATATACTGTTCCATTGAAGAAAAAGTTATATTATCAATCGTAAACCTGGATAGATACCAATTACTCAAATAACCATTTTCTTCACCTGGATTATGGAAACAAATAATTTTCATCACATTTCACCAACCTTTTTCACTACTAGTGCTAGTTCTAAATCTTACAAACCATAATATTTTTTTCTGAAAATAGCCCTTTTTGTATACCATGATATTTCATATACCGGACTACATAACTATTTTTATTATAACTCATTGAAAAGCCAATGTGCAATCTGTCTTTTGCTCGTACAGTAAATGGTCCCAAAGCTCATTCATACCTCCCCATCACGCAAAAACTGACCATTTCCGAGCAATATATTTCATTGTTTTTATGGAGCCATTCACTTCTAATAACTTGCCTTATGAGAAAGTCGGCAAGAATGAGCCGGTATGTATCGCGGATGAGGTTCCGTTTGAGGTTCCGGAGAGTTGGGAGTGGGTACGGCTTGGCAGTATCGGTGATTGGGGGGCAGGTGCTACGCCAAGCCGGTCAATACCAGAATATTATGCTGGTAATATCCCATGGCTAAAAACTGGTGATCTGAATGATGATTATGTTGTATCTATTCCTGAAAGCATAAGTAATCTTGCTTTAGAAAAAACATCAGTTAGACTGAACCCAGCTGGTTCTGTACTAATTGCGATGTATGGTGCGACTATTGGAAAAGTGGGAATCCTAACATTTCCTGCAACAACCAATCAAGCTTGCTGTGCCTGTTTACCTATTGAAATTTTTAATGAATACTTGTTTTATTTTTTGATGTCTCAGAAAATTGCATTTGTGAAACAGGGAGAAGGGGGAGCACAACCCAATATTTCAAAAGAAAAAATTGTATCAACTTTCATGCCGCTTCCTCCCTTAGAAGAACAATATCGCATTGTAAAAAGGATTAAGCGATTATTACCGTATATAGAAAAATATAAAGAGGCATATACATCCGTTACTTTTCTTAATACAACTTTTCCCGATCAGCTGAAAAAATCCATTCTTCAGGAAGCGGTTCAAGGAAGACTCGTATCACAAGAACCAAATGATGAACCGGCCTCAATTCTTCTAGAGCGTATCCGCGCAGAAAAACGGCGACTCATCAAAGAAGGCAAAGGTTCTTCCGACAATATTCATTTCATATTCCAGAAGAACCTTTATCAATATTATTTTAAAACGATTTTGATAAAAGTAAGTTCCCGTCCTGCCCCAGTTCAACTTTTCTATTCTCTTTTATTTTTCAGCTGCATTTGCAGCAAAATCTGTCCGCACCAGTTCCTCATAAGAAACCCTTTTTTTCAGTTCTCCGGCTTCTTCCAGAATATTTTCTAAAAGTTCAAAACTGTCTTTTTCAAATACTGTATCCTCTTTCCAGGTATCCTGAGATTTATAACGGTCTATAATGACAGCAATTTTCTCTACCGGTGTATCTTTAAACTGGGGTTGGATGACCTTTGCAATCTCCCAGGCAGAATGCGAATTTACATAATCAAGTCCTTTTTGAATGGCATTGGTAAATTTCTGAATTACCTGGGGATTTTTTTCTATATAGCTTTTCTTTGCACAGTAAGCCGTATAAGGCACATAACCTGACTCTTTACCTAAAGAAGCAACAACTGCACCGCAGTTTTCCATTTCAAGGGTCGTTGCAAAAGGCTCAAATTCTACCGTATAGTCCGCGTCACCAGATGTAAATGCTGCAGCCGTCAGGCCGAAACTAATGCTCTGGTCAATAGTAAGATCAGTTTTGGGATCAATACCATGTTTTTTTAAGATATATTCAAATACCATCTGCGGCATGCCACCTGCCCTGCCGCCCAGAACTTTCTTGCCTTTCAGATCTTCCCATTTAAAATCCGACTGTTCGGTTCTTCCAACCAGGAAATTGCCTGCGCGCTGAGTCAGCTGGGCAAAATTGACGGCTGGATCAGCTGCGCCTTCCTGGCTGACATAAATACTTGCTTCAGAGCCCATAAACCCGATCTGGGCATCTCCGGAAGTAAGGGCAGTCATTACCTTATCAGCGCCTGCGCCATTGACCAGAGTCAGGTCAATTCCCTCTTCTTCAAAATATCCAAGCTCAATGGCAGCATATTGTGGAGCATAAAAGATAGAATGAGCGACTTCGTTTAAAGTGATAGGGGTATTTTTTTCTGCAGATGCTGCCGTACTGCAGCCAGACATCCCCAGTGCAGTGATCGCACTTACAGCAGAAATGAACAGAAAATAGAATACAGACTGCTTTCTGGAATATTTAACAGAACTTTTTACAGGATTTTTCATAAAAACTCCTTGTTTTTGATCGTCTATTGTATTTTATTTTCCAGAAAGCAAAAATGTGATTTTTAACAACAAAAAATATAACTTTTTATGGAATATAGATGATCGCGCTCTTTTTAAATGCCGTCAGAATCCTGGTAACAGCTGAGATCAGGATACCCAGGCACAAGATTTCCAGCATCATTTTTTCTGTATATCCCGTATTCCTGACCACAGGGAAAACAAAATAGTTCCCATTCCGCTTGTATATAAGCGGAATGGGAACACCGTATTTTTCGGTCTGTATCCATTGACGATCTCCCTCTTTTGTATACACAACGTGTTACTGCTGAACCTTCTTATCATAGTCATCTAAAAACCAGTGGCGCTCTCCGTCTTTCTTGTAACATACCACGGTATCCAGATTTACATTTTCCACACTCTTGAAAATATTGCCTTCCACAAATGGATTCTTTTTCTTCATTTCCCGGATCAATTCTTTGATTTCCACACGTTTGGATCTGTTTTCCTCGTTGTTGCAGGTAGTACAGGTATCTGTAAATTTGCAGGCACACTGAATAAAATGAAGATGATTGTAATCTCTCCATGCCTTAATATCGTCCTCACGTACCAGGTACAACGGACGGATCAGTTCCATTCCTTCAAAATTGGTGCTGTGAAGTTTTGGCATCATGGTCTGGACCTGAGCGCCGTAAAGCATCCCCATCAAAATGGTTTCGATCACATCATCATAATGATGGCCTAAGGCAATCTTATTGCATCCTAATTCTTTTGCATAGTTATAAAGATATCCCCGGCGCATTCTGGCGCAGAGATAGCAGGGGGATTTTTCTATGGTATACACAGCATCAAATATATCAGATTCAAAAATATGGACTGGAATCCCTAATTTTCTGGCATTTTCTTCGATCACACGGCGGTTGTCAGGGCTATATCCCGGATCCATGACCAGAAATTCTACTTCAAATGGGAACTTATTGTGAAGCTTTAATTCCTGGAACAGCTTTGCCATAAGCATGGAATCTTTTCCACCGGAAATACAGACTGCTACTTTGTCCCCTTCTTTTACCAGTTCATACTGTTTCACTGCTTTTGTAAATGGGGACCATATGGTTTTGCGGAATTTCTTGCGGATGCTCTGTTCCACCTGGTTTTTAATATCTTCCGCTTCCTGCCTGCACATTTCTTCTCGCAGCCAGGCAATATATCCACCTTCCAGGCTATAAGCGCGATATCCTTCCTCTTCCAGTTCTTCTGCTGCCTCAATACTGTTGGTTCCGTGACTGCAGAATAAAATCACTTTTTTAGATTTCATGATCTGTGGATGACCTGCCAGATCTTTTTGTAAAATATGAATGGCTCCCGGAATCGTTCCGTATTCAAAATCGTGATCACTTCTCATATCGATCAGCTGATAACTTCCCTCTGGAAGATCATTCAGCTTTTCTACGTTTATTTCCATGTTTATTATAACACCTTTCTGCTTTTGAAACAGGTATACAGGCTGAAAACTGCCTGTTTTCCCTGAAAATATTGTAATCAGAAAGTACTATAACACGAATTTTCTTTTGCTTCAAGTGTGACGCAAAATGATACCAAAAAGACCGCCGTAACAACCGGCGGTCCTTCCAAAATGATTCAAAATCTGCTTTTACTTCCTGTTCATAACCAAACGCTGCTTTGCAGCTTATTCTGTTTCCAACAGTCCTGCTTCCCGCAGGCTGTTAAGAAGGAGATTGAATTGAGCCACGATATCTTCTGTACTGGTGGCATCCGCAACTGCGGCCGCCGGAGTAACCGTACCTGCAGGTCCAGCCGGACCCTGTGGACCAGTTGCTCCCGTTTCTCCTCTTGGACCCTGTGGACCTGCCGGTCCGGTCTCTCCTGCCGGGCCCTGTGGGCCAGTCGCTCCTGTTTCTCCCCTTGGACCCTGTGGACCGGTTGCTCCTGTCTCTCCTCTTGGACCCTGTGGACCGGTTGCTCCTGTCTCTCCTGCTGGTCCCTGAGGACCTGCTGCACCTGTTTCTCCGATTGGACCTTGCGGCCCCTGTGGTCCTATAGCTCCTGTTTCTCCTGTGGGACCCTGTGGTCCCGGATACCCAGGAAATCCCTGTGGCCCCCGCGGTCCTGGAGGTCCCATAGGACCAGGTCTTCCATTACAGCAGCAACCGTTTCTGCAAGGATCCGGTCTGCAACCGCCCGGTCCCCAATTAACCGGTCCTATGCCGCCAGGAATACAAGTACCGTTTCTTCCATTCATATCATCACTACACATATTCAGGCTCCTTTCCTATTTCATATTCATACACAGATGCTTGTTTTCTTTTGTTACTATAGAATATGTGCATAGAGCCTTTTTGTGTCCATCCAGACAATACCGTATTTTTTACAGCATCTCTATAAATGCAGCAATACGTGTTTCAATCTGTCCACTGTCTGCTGTAGAATAGTCTGTTTCCAGCTTCATATAAGGAATGCCCATTTCTTCTGCCATACGTCCCATTTTTACAGATTCAACGTTAAATGTATGACAAGCCTGAAGAACGATCTCTACCACGCCATCTACCTTATAATCTTTGATCATCTGTGCCGTATTTTCCAGACGTCCGTTATTAGAAGTCATAACAGAACAGTTGATAGCAAGATAACGATTAGAAATAGCCCTGAGGATATCCGGTGCATTTTCATCTACCATAAGGCGATTGGTCCGCTCACCGGAACAGTCATCCAGACAGACGATCACACCGCCGTTCTTTTCAATCACACTTCCTACTTTCTGGATCACACCGCCTGTAGGACAGCCAGTGATCAATATACGCTTTGCTGATGCTGATACCGGACGTTTTCCTTCTTCATAAGCCTTTTTCGCCTCTATTACCCGTTTACGGATATTATCGATCTGCTGATGAACATCAAAAGTAAATGTTCCCTGCTGAAGAGCGATCATCATTTCCGTTCCCTTCATAGCAGGAGGCACCAGTTTTTGAAGATGGTACATATCCAGCTGTGCCTGACGAAGCTCATTGCGAACATGTGCTGCTTTGCGAAGTCCCTCTTCTGTGATCTTACAGTTAAATTTTTCCTCCAGCTTTTCTTTCAACAGCTTAACTTCCTCATACCATATATACTTTGCATAGGATCTTTCCTGGCTCTGCGGAAGATGAAGCACATAGGTTTCTTTGATCTCATTTAACAGCTCATACATCTTCTTTTTTCCATCACAGGTAGTCTCTCCAATGATAATATCTGAGAAATAGGTATAGGGACATTTCTCAGAATACGCAAAACCATATGTACTTTTGATCAGTGGACAAAGATTCTTCGGAAGGACTTTTTCAGCGTCCGGTATCGTTTCATTGCTGGTGCCGCAAAGTCCTACTGTTGCAACACCTGCTGCATCCATTAACTCCTGCGGTGTATAGGAACAAAGGCATCCAGCCAGTTTTCCTCCGTTATCTTTAAATTCCTTAGCTCTTATAAATCCCTGTTTTCTCGCATCTACAAATTCGTCAAATGTTTTTGGCAAATCCATTTTTTAATCCCTCCTGATATTTATCTTTTCATACATTTCATCTTATCCCGTCAATACAGGTGTGAGCGTTTCCCTTACTCTCCTGACAGCAGTGCCGCCCCGATTGCCCCTGCATATCTTGCCATCGGCATACTTTCTACCGGCGCTTTTAAAGCATGACTCAGCCTGCTTATCATATATTCATCTTCACAGAGTCCTCCTGTCAGAAAATAATGGGTTCCATCCAGCTGTGATATAAGCTGAGCCACTTTTACAGCAACAGATTCCACTACCCCGTATGCAATGTTTTCCCTGGAAGTACCTTTTCCGATCAGACTGATCACTTCTGACTCTGCAAATACAGTACACATAGAACTGATCGTCACTCCTTCTCCTTTAGAAGCCAGCTCTGACAATTCCCGCTGCGTCAGTCCCAGCCGGTTGGTCATAACCTCCAGGAATTTTCCTGTTCCGGCAGAACATTTGTCATTCATAACAAACTTCATCACCCGGCCATTTTTTAATACGATCCCCTTTGTGTCCTGACCTCCGATATCAATGACTACACCGTCCTTACCAAACAGTTTCCAGGCACCTTTTCCATGACAGGTGATCTCTGTTATCACTTTATCTGCATAGGGCACAGACACTCTTCCATAACCGGTTGCCCCATACCGGGTATCTTCACGTATTACCTGTTCCCTTTCCAGCCAGTGATAAATCTCATCTGCTGTTTTCCTGCTGGAAAATCCTGTTGCCATTTCCATGGTCTTCCATATTTCTCCGTCCTGCAGCACCACTGTTTTTGCCGCACTGGACCCAATATCGATTCCTACCTGGTACATAATTTCACCTCTCTAATCGTTATTTTCATTTTAACATCAATTTTTCTCAATATCTAATCGGATATTAACGTATAATATATGCATTTATAGATTTTATCTATAAATTATGATATAATGAGCGCAAGTGAGTCAGAAGCGTGCTTGCACGGTTATGACGAACGGCGAATTGGATCACGATAGCTGCAAAGCAGCGTAAAGCGCCGAAGGCGCGGATCGTGATATAATGAGCCCTAAAGAAAAACAAGCGGCTGCGCAGCAGGCAGTAGAGCGCGTATGCGCGGGAGACCTGAGTCTCCCTGACTTTCGATTTATGCACAGTATTAAAAGGAGTCCTTAACCATGGAATTTAAACAATTAGAGGCTTTCGTAGCCGTCGTAGATTATAAAAGTTTTTCAGAGGCCGCCAAACACCTCTATTTAACTCAGCCAACCATCAGTTCTCATATCCAGGCATTAGAAAAAGAGCTGAATTCCCGACTTTTGATCCGTACCACCAAACAGATGAAAGTAACGGACCGCGGAATGCAGCTCTATGAATGTGCTGTTCATATGTTAAATATGCGCGACCAGATCACAGATGAATTTGCTGGAAATAAATGGAAGCTGATCGATGTCAGTGCCTCCACCATTCCTTCTTCTTATCTTCTGCCGGAACTGTTGGCAGAGTTTTCTAAAATACAGCCGGACATTCATTTTCATATCTGGCAGTCAGACAGTGTTGATGCTATTGAAAAAGTAGTTCAGGGCGCTGTGGATTTTGGACTTACCGGTTCTAAAACAGATGCCGAAGACTGCTGCTTTGTTCCGTTTTGTTCCGATTCTCTGGTTCTGGCAGCTCCGATAACAACAGAATACCTGGAACTGTCTGATGCCTTAAAAAAGGATGAACCTGTGGCTCTGCATCATTTTCTCTCCCGTCCATTCATCCTTCGTGCCAATGGATCCGGCACCCGCAAGGAGATCGACCTGTTTTTGGAACGTCACCACATCTCCCTTTCCGCATTAAATATTGTTGCCCGTATGAATGATCTGGAATCCATCAAAAAATCCATTGCCTCCGGTCTGGGTGTTTCCATTCTTTCTGCCCGCAGTGTAAAAGATATGGAAAGGACCCACCAGCTTCTCACCTTTCCATTGGAGAGCGCTGCGCAGGTCCGTACATTTTATATCGTATACAGCAAAAACAGGATCTTAAAACCCTATGTAAAGCAGTTTTTAAAGTTTGTGGAACATTACTACCGGTAATAAGCTGCCTTATTTGATCCAGGCGCCGTCTGCTCCTACTTTATAGCCATCCGGAGTGGTAGTATTCGTAAGCATGACGCCGTCCTGTCCCAGATAATACCAGGCTCCGTTTGCCCCTGTTTTCCACACATTCTTTGCCAGACTTCCTGTAGAACAGAGATAATACCATTTTCCGTCTATTTCTTTCCAGCCTTTGGCCATATAATGGTCCGCTTCTATCCAGTAAGTTTCTCCACTGTCTGTGATCCATTCTCCGGCAGCTTTGGTCCCATTATTTTTCACATAATACCAGCCGTTGTTATCCTTTACCCAGCCTCGTTCTGTGGTGACACCAGGACCGCCTGTATTGTCGGAAGATACAGAGCCAGCCGGAGACTTAATTTCGCTGGTCTGGTTAGACTGACTTTCACTTGGCGCGGATTCCTGACTGGAAGAAACAGCCTGCGTTTCTTTCACTGCAGGACTGGTAGGATTATTCTGGCTGGAAGAACTGTTCTGGCTGCTTAAGGCACCTGCCTCTGCCAGTTTGAATCCATAATCTAACAGCGCTTTCGTATCCGTATAATGGGTAGACTGACTCTTCATCACAACTGCGATCAGCCGGACTCCATTCCTCTCAGCTGCTGTTACCAGCGTATTTCCTGCTTTTGAGGTATAGCCGGTCTTTCCTCCCATGATGCCCTGATAATATCTGGAATCATTTGGATTTAACATTTTATGTCCCATGGTCACAGTCAGACCAGAAGGGTTCTTTTTGGTAGCTGGAAGAGTATAGGTTCTGGTAGAAGCCACTGTCTTTACAATATCATTTGCAAAAGCCGCCCGGGCGATCAGAGCCATATCATGTGGTGTTGTATAATGGTTGGGATCATTCAAACCATGGGGATTTGCAAAATGGGTATTGGTACAGCCTAAAGAAGCAGCCTTTGCATTCATCTTCTCTGCAAAAGCAGCATTGCTGCCTGCCACATGTTCCGCAAGAGCATTTCCCACTTCATTTGCTGACTTTAACAGCAGTGCATACAGACACTGGCGGACCGTCATAGTATCTCCCTCTGTCATGCCAATGGACACTGCACCAGATTCCAGATTCGTGGTGGCAGTTGCAGAGAAAGTAACTGTATCATCCAAACTGCAGTTTTCCGCTACTAAAAGGGCTGTCATCAGTTTGGTAATACTGGCCGGATAGTACTGTGTTTCACCGTTCTTGGAAAATAGTACGCTGCCATCCGCTGCATTTAACAAAACTGCTCCCTGAGATGCAATGGTTGGTTTTGCAATAGAAGAAATATCGGTTGTCTGTGACGCGGTATTCTGGGTGTTTGATGGCTGAGTTTGCTGTGTTGGCTGGACCGCCTGACTCTGTGAAGTGGATGTCCCTGGATCTAAGGGGGAAATCGTTACCTGGCTGGCCCAGGCCGGCAGAGACAGAGATAAAACAGCAGCCGTATAAAATGCCAGAAATGTGCATATTTTATTCTTTTTCATTTAAGGTTAAGTCCTCTCTGTATGATATTTCTTTTGAACTATTCCATCATAACACATATACTGGTTACAAAAACAGGCAATTTTGTTACATTTTCTTTAATTTTTTGCCGTTAAGCACTGCTTCTTCCAGCTGGTCCCCTTTATAAGCCAATTTCAGTGAAAAGAAAGGAGCATTTTCCTGAAGAAGCTTTAAAAAGATCTTGTCTCCTTCCCACAGATTCAGCTTTAAAAGATCTTCTTTCTTAACCCATTCCAGCACGCCTTCATTGCAGGGGATCATCTCTCCCTCATATCCATCTGCTGTATAAAGACACATATATTCTGTGTCCCAGCCTTCGGAAATAAAAGTCACGATTCCCCGAAAACTCCAGTTCGTAAGCGTAAATCCTGTTTCTTCTTTTGCCTCACGAAGCAGACATTCCTCCGGGCTCTCATTTTCTTCAAAATGACCTCCAATGCCGATCCACTTGTCTTTATTTACATCATGCTTTTTGCTGACTCTGTGAAGCATTAAATAACTGTCATCTTTTTCAATGTAACATAAAGTGGTAAGTTTTGAACGTTCTCCCATATCCGTATCCTTTTCCCTTTCTCATATATACTGACAGCATGATTTTTGCAAATCACCATTTCCTGCAGATACACATTTCCTGCAAAATCCCCGGAAACGCAAAAAGGCCGCCGCTGACGCGGCGACCCTTCCGTATATCAGAAACCTTTATTATTAGTTACAGTTCAGCCTTGTATCTTCTTGCCCGCTTGCAGCGGACAAGAAGCTTTGGGCGTCTGCCTTATAAATATTTAGCGCCAAAAGCACTTTTGAAAACAAGTTTTCAACGTACTTTTGACCCTAAATCTTCGCAAGGCTGAACTGTAACTATTATTATTCTGCAGTAGAATAGTTTGGTGCTTCCTTTGTAATATGGATATCATGTGGATGGCTTTCCTTTAAGGATGCAGCGGAGATCTTAACAAATCTTCCTGTTTCCTGAAGAGTTGGGATATCCTTTGCTCCACAATAACCCATACCGGAACGTAAACCGCCTAACAGCTGGAATACGGTATCTTCCACCATACCTTTATAAGCTACACGGCCTTCTACGCCTTCCGGAACCAGTTTCTTTGCATCTGTCTGGAAGTAACGATCCTTGCTTCCGTTTTCCATTGCTGCAATAGAACCCATGCCGCGGTATACTTTGTATTTACGTCCCTGATACAGCTCAAATGCGCCCGGGCTCTCGTCACAGCCTGCAAGCATGCTTCCCATCATACAAACACTGCCGCCTGCTGCGATCGCCTTTGTAATATCACCGGAATACTTGATACCACCGTCTGCAATGATCGGAATACCATATTCTTTTGCAACAGCATAGCAGTCCATGATCGCGCTGATCTGAGGAACACCAATACCTGCTACTACACGGGTAGTACAGATAGAACCAGGTCCGATACCAACCTTAACGCAGTCAGCACCAGCTTCGATCAAAGCTCTGGTAGCATCACCCGTTGCCACATTACCTGCAATGACCTGTACGTCCGGATATGCTTCTTTGATCATCTTTACACAGCGGATAACATTTGCAGAATGACCATGAGCAGAGTCTAAAACAACTACGTCAACTTTTGCCTTGACCAGTGCCTCCACACGCTCTAAAACATTTGCAGTGATACCAATAGCCGCACCGCATAACAGACGACCCTGATTATCCTTTGCAGACAGCGGATATTTGATCTGTTTTTCAATATCTTTGATGGTGATCAGGCCTTTCAGGTTAAAATCATCATCTACGATAGGCAGTTTCTCTACTCTTGCCTTTGCAAGAATCGCTTTTGCCTCTTTTAAAGTAACGCCTTCTTTTGCTGTAACCAGGTTCTGGGAAGTCATGCATTCTCTGATAGGACGGCTGAAATCTTCCTCAAACTTTAAATCACGGTTGGTAATGATACCAACTAACTTCTTGCCCTCTGTGATCGGCACACCGGAAATACGGAACTTTGCCATCAGGTCATTGGCATCCTTTAATGTATGCTCAGGGGAAAGATAGAATGGATCAGTGATAACTCCGTTCTCAGAACGTTTTACACGATCTACCTCCTCAGCCTGTGCCTCAATAGACATATTCTTATGAATAATGCCGATTCCGCCCTGACGGGCCATGGCGATCGCCATCCGATGCTCCGTAACTGTATCCATACCTGCACTCATTAATGGAATGTTCAGGCGGATCTTCTTAGTCAGATTTGTACCTAAATTAACCTGATTTGGGATCACTTCTGAATAAGCTGGAACCAGAAGCACATCATCAAAGGTAATGCCTTCACCGATAATTGTACCCATTCGTTTTTTCCTCTCTTTCTTTGTCAATTTTTTATCTGAAGGTTCAATATAACGCCAGCGCTAAAAAAACATTGGTTTTATCAGACACTGGCGTTCCTGCCTTCTTATTAGTAACTAATACTAGCAAATTTTATATGGATTGTCAAACCCATTTACACGAAAATATTCATTGAAATTGCTTATAATTTCTCATGAAAAAAACTTATGAAATATTTCTCTTATGCAGCAATAAATTTACGCGGAAATACCCGGCGCATGGCAGCCTGCATTTTATCTCCCGGTTCAAATAATACTTTTGTGACCTGTGAACCTTTCTGGCTGATCAGAGCATATACCTTTGCACCCTGAACATGGCTGGTGCAGTCTAAAACTTTCATCCCCTGTTTTTCATAATCCTTTAAAACATAAGAATCTGCCGGAGCGATCAGCTGCACTTCTTCTTTGTCACAGTCAAATTTCTTCTTTCTTTTCGCTTTTCCAAGAATACTGTCCACACTGAACCCGCCGTCAGCAAAAAGATATTCATATTCCACATTTAAATTTAAAAACACAAAATAAGTTGCCACAGCTGCTGCTGCCAGGATCAGGATCCCAAACATGATCTGCAGTGCTGCCAGTACAGAAACTGCACAGACAAGGATCATCAGTATTTTCAGCGGCCATGCATAAACGGGATCTTTGCGTTTTACCAGCCACTCAATGTAATTGTCTTCCATAAATTCTGCTTTCTCCTGTTGTAATTTTAATTTTTAATTTGTTAATAGTATAACCTATTTCCCCTGTATTTTCCAGTCATTTTCAAATATTGAGTTACATTTCAGCTTTCTATCCTATTATATTTATAACATTTTGCCTCCTGCTGTCATATGTTAAATACAAAGAACTCTGCAGGCAGGTATATTTATGGCCCTTCCTCTTTGTCTGAGTGATATAAATCCCGGCGAAAAAGCACGTATCTGCTGCCTTACATCTCCAGGAAACATGCGCCGGCGTTTTCTTGATATAGGTCTGATTGAAAATACCATGGTAGAATGCGTCGGAGTAAGCCCCTTAGGTGATCCGGCAGCTTACCTGATCCGCGGTGCAGTGATCGCTATACGAAAAAACGACAGCAGAAATATTCTGATCTGCGGAAAGGAGCCCCATGAAACATCACACCAAAAATAAGGATATTCCAAAAGGATATCCTGTGGTTGCCCTTGCCGGGAATCCAAATGTAGGAAAAAGTACACTGTTTAATAATCTCACTCATGGAAAAAAGCAGCATACCGGGAACTGGACGGGTGTAACTACCTCCACTGCCTGGGGAATATGCTCTAGTCCTTCCCATGATTATGCCCTGGTGGATATACCTGGTACTTACTCTCTTTCTTCCCGCTCTGCCGAAGAAGAGGTGGCGCGTAATTTCATTTGTTTTGAAAAACATGCAGCAGTTGTGGTAGTCTGTGATGCCACCTGTCTGGAACGCAACCTGAACCTGGTACTGCAGATCATGGAATGTACAGACCAAGTATTGGTCTGCGTCAATTTCATGGATGAAGCAGCCAAAAAAGACATCCATATCGATCTGGACCAGTTATCTGACCTGCTTTGTGTACCTGTTGTCGGCACTTACGCAAGAAAAAGAAGCACACTTGAGCCTTTTCTTTCCCGGCTTGATGATCTTACAGAAAGTCCTGCTGTCCCACATTATCAGGTTACTTACTGCCGGGAATTAGAAAAAGCCATCTCAATTCTGGAGCCCTCTGTTTCACGCTGGCAATGTCCTTCTTCCAGCCGTTCCTGCAAAAAAGCTTTTTCCTCCCGCTTTATTGCTTTAAGGCTTTTAGAAAACGATCCGTTGTTTTTACAACAATTATCTGCATTTTTCGGTAAAAATCCTTTATCAGATCCGGAAATAAGCGCAGCCAGCCAACAGGCAGTTTCTTATTTAAATCAAAAGGGGATCTTTCCTGAAGGGATCCAGGACCGTATTGTTTCCGGTCTGGTAAACAGTGCCGAACAGATTGCTTCCCTTTGCGTCACACTGCCAGAACGAAATTACAATGAAAAAGACCGCAGATTAGACCGCATCCTTACAGGCCGTCTGGCTGCCTATCCGGCTATGGCAGCTCTTTTAGCCCTGATCTTCTGGATCACTCTTGTAGGAGCAAACAGTCTGTCTGCCCTATTGTCACAACTGCTTTTTTCTTTTCAGCCTGTATTAGAAAAAAGCCTTATGTTCCTTCGCTTTCCTGCACCTGTACGAAATGCCTGTATATACGGTATCTACCAGGTCCTTGCCTGGGTCGTTTCTGTTATGCTCCCGCCAATGGCCATCTTCTTTCCGCTTTTTACTTTGTTGGAAGATTCCGGTTATCTGCCCCGTATTGCCTATAACCTGGACCGCCCCTTCCAGTGCTGCAAAGCCTGTGGAAAGCAGGCGCTGACCATGGCTATGGGATTTGGCTGCAATGCAGCCGGAATCACAGGCTGCCGCATCATCGACTCTCCCAGGGAACGTCTGATCGCCATGCTTACCAATAATTTCATTCCCTGCAACGGACGTCTTCCTCTTTTTATCACAATGATACTGATCTTTCTGTCTGGAAATACCAGTGGATTGTTTTCTTCCATGATCAGCGCCCTGCTGCTCACCCTTTTTATCCTTTTAGGGATCGCAATGACTTTTTTTACCTCTTATCTGCTGTCCGCTACTGTTTTAAAAGGTGTTTCCACTTCCTTTACACTGGAACTGCCCCCTTACAGGAAACCGCAGATCGGCAAAGTAATCCTTCGCTCCATTACTGACCGTACCTTATTCGTCCTCGGAAGAGCTGCCGCTGTCGCTGCTCCGGCCGGACTGCTTATCTGGATCATGGCAAATATTGCTCCGGCAAATATCAGCCTGCTGGCCAGATTCAACCACTTTCTGGAGCCCTTAGGACAGCTTATGGGAATGGACGGCGTGATCTTAACTGCCTTTATCCTTGGACTTCCCGCCAATGAGATCGTGCTTCCCGTTATTATCATGTCCTACACAGCCCAGGGAACCATCAGTAATTTTGAAAACATGGTACAGCTAAAGGAACTTCTCCTGCTCCATGGCTGGAACTGGACTACGGCCATATGTGTTCTTTTGTTTTCCCTGATGCACTGGCCTTGTTCCACTTCTCTCATCACCATGTATAAAGAAACAAAAAGCGGGTTCTGGACTATGATCTGCGCACTTTTGCCTGCTGCCTGCGGCATGATATGCTGCATTTTATTCACTGCCTTTACCCGCTTTTTTATTTAATGTTCTCTCTGAATCTTTCTGTGCCTGATTTTGTAAGATGATTTTTTATCAGTTTTCCCAGTGTCTCCCGCAGCTTTTCTACCTCAATAGGCTTTGAAAGATGGGCATTCATGCCACTGGCAAGAGACCGGCGGATATCTTCATCAAATGCATTGGCACTGATTGCAATGATAGGAACCTTATCGCTGTCAGGGTGATCCATGGTGCGGATCATATGCGTTGCTTCCAAACCGCCCATTACCGGCATCATGATATCCATGATAATCAGATCATAAGATCCAGCCTTAGAAATACGGAACTTATCTGCTGCCTCTTTTCCATCATAAGCATTATCCACCTTCATTCCCATATCCTCCAGTATATACTGGAGGATCTCCATATTCAGCGGATTATCCTCTGCAACAAGCACCCGTACGCCGGAAAAATCTTTTTCTTCCCTGAAAGTTTCTTTCTCCTGCTCCCGTTCCTTTACAGATTTTAATTGAATCCGGAAACTGAAAACACTTCCCTGTCCGATCTGACTGTCTAGCGAAATGCTTCCGCCCATTATATGCACCAGACGGTTACTGATGGCCAGGCCAAGTCCCGTTCCCTGCTGTCCTACAACAGAGCGGTCCACCTGTTCAAAACTGTAAAAGATCCTCTGCCTGTCTTCTTCGCTGACACCAATACCATGGTCTTTAACTGCGAAATACAGTTCAGACATACCGTCTTTCAGCTCTGTTTCTGTTACGATCAGCGAAATATCCGTATTATTTCCAGAATATTTCATAGCATTGCTTAAAAGATTTACCAGTACCTGACTGATACGCAGACTGTCTCCGTGGAACCATTTGTGCTTTAACTGAACCTGCTCATGATAATGCTGAGATTTTTCCTCAAATTTAGCTTCCAGAAGCGGATACAGTTCGCTGATCATCTGATCCAAACGGAAATCATCTTTAACCAGTTTCATCTTTCCGCTTTCGATCTTAGACATATCAAGTACATCATTTAATATGCCCAACAGATACTTAGAAGAGCTCTCTACCTTTTTTAAACAATCTAAACGCACTTCCTCTGACTGTCCGTTTTTCAGGGCAATCTGGGTCATACCAATAATACCATTCATAGGCGTACGGATCTCATGAGACATATGCGCCAGAAAATCAGATTTTGCCTGGGCAAACTGATCATGACGGTCCCTGTTGATCCGGTTCTGTATAATAATACCGATCTCCCAGAAAAGTTTCCTCCCCTCTTCTTTTTTCAGGATTTCTTCATCTATACCCATGAAAAAGATCGTCCCGGAATACTGTCCATTGTCTGACATAAGGACTGCGATTCCATGTTGGCTGCTCTCATCTTTATGTAACATCGGGATCACAGAAAGGATTTCTTTCGCCGGCTGTACTGCATCAAGCTGAGCATCCTGATTCAGTTTTTCATACTCCTCTTCTTTGCAGTGAACAACCCCCTTTTTCCCTCTTAATCCAGTTAAATGTTTCCAATGATAATCCAACTCACTGGAAAGGAAATCATAATGAAAACTGGTGATGAACATATTTTCCATACCATACCGTTCTTTTAAACGGCAGGCGATCAGATCCAGTCCTGCATCTGCCTGTCTGCAGCGATCCAGAATATTTAATACCAGAGAAGCCAGACCGATCTGCTCAATATACCCCATGGAAACAATCTTGCCAAATTCCTTAGGCTGTACAGAACAATCTTTTGCTTCCATCCAGGAAAGAATATCTCTCTCCTGACACTCAGCCGCAGAAACAGCTGTACATACCTGATCCAAAAGTTCTCTTGTTTCATTTTCCTGACCTGCACAGGTCAGTCCGGCACGAAACTCCAGTTTTAGGGCGCTATGCTGTATTAATGCGCCAAACATTTCCTTTAATTCATTAAGTTTCTGTCTGCAGGAGCTTTCTTTTTCTCCTGGTATCCATGCCAGCAGTTCATCTGAACCCGCTCTTATCATCACTGGCGGTTCCTCTGCTCCGCAGCTGCATACCTGCAAAAACATTTTAGAAAATTCCTCTAAAAGGACATCTCCAAATGTAAGACCAAACTCACGGCTGATAACTGTAAACTGACAAATATCCACAAGGATCAGCATACCGGATGGCATATTTTCCCTCAACCGTGTGACCTGCTCTATCCCCGGATCTAAACGGTAAAATGAAGTAACCGGGTCTAAGCGCTGCTTTTTTTCCTGTTCCAGTTCCCTCATTTTGGTCTCATGGATATCGCGGATATAACCTACGATACGACGGTCCTGTTCCTTGGCATCTGTAATATTCTTGCCTCTTACTTCCAGCCATCTGCCCCTTGGTTCCCCTTTGATCCGTCTGCAGATCTGGGCATAGACCGTACTGTCCTGGCTGTTCATCATAGCAACCAGCTTTCCCTGATCTTCTCTGGAAAAGTTAGGTTCAAACAATTCTTTCTGGGCCTTACTTATATTCCATAATCCATCATGGCTTCTGCTGTTTACGATCTCCAGAGTATGATCCTGATCCCGGTAAGTAAAAAACAGGTCATTGGAACTTTCCACAGCCACACGATAGCGTTCTTTTTCCTCATTTAACTGATTCTCTGTTTTTATCTCACTTTCTGTCAGTTTTTCCACAACTTCATGAAGTTCATCCACTTCCTGTATATTAGAAGGTATAAAATTCTTCAAACCTGCAATACCGCCCCGTATACTGTCCATAAGGCGGTATACCGGCTGGGTTACATAACGGATTATAATAAACATCAGACCCATCCCCAAAACAGAACAGACCATGATGGTAGTCAGGATATTCTGATACAGTTCGTTTCCAAGGCTGAAAATAGATTCTTCTGTCACAAAACCGCATAAAACCCAGTGAGTATTTTTATAAGGTACATTATTAGCATACAGTTTCATAGGTGACATGACCGTATAGATATTCTGGTTCCCGATCTTTGATCCCTTTACCTGAAACAGATTTTCATGTTTTGTAGTTTCTAATGTAAATGTATCATTTTCCCGCCGTACCGCATCATATAAAGTTCCTTTGCCTGCTATGCTTTCATAAGTTCCATCTCCCCGGTCAACAGCAACCGCATAACCGGCTGTCTGCTCCCTGTTCAGATCCTGGACACGAAAATAAGTATTACACAGGTAGCTGACAGAAATTTCGCTTCCCATCACACCATAGATCACTCCATCACAGACCAGAGGAAGTGAATAAGTGATCATCTTATGGTTATCCATTTCATGATCTTCCAGAATAAAAGGCATAGACCAGTATCCAAGGCTTGACATATCTGCCCCTGAATGAACTACGCCGGCTGTATAGGGTTCATAAAAAAAATCGTCGCTCTCTCTGGCTCCTCTTCCCATCAGCCGAAAGCCCGGTGCCCAGGAATTATCCAGAGTAATGCCGTTTTCACGGGCCAGCTGCTTATCTCCACGCTCTAATAAAAGATCTGAATTGGTATCCGTCTTTGTCACCGGATCTGAATCGCGAAGGAAAAAACCAACATAATCTCCCGCTGCTTCTACAGGGATATCATTTGCCACAACCAAAAATACACCGCTGGTAGGATCACGCCGCAGGGACTCCAACAATTCCGGGAAAATTCTGGCTGTATATTCCTTCTGCAGATCCTTATCTGTTTTAAAAGCCTGCACATCTTTCCCATTTTCCTGAAGTAAATCTGTCAGCTCATGGTTCAGATAGGCGCTCTCCTTACGAATCGCACTCCACTGCTCGATCATGGCATTTTCAAGGATCACTTCACTGTTCTCCACCATATAGCTGTCCAGATTCACTGCATTGCTTTCCATCATGGACTTTACGCCACTGAATAAAAGCATGGAAAAAGGCAGTAATCCCTGAAATAAAACAACAAAAAGCAGGGGAATCAGCAATATACGCATCAGTGTCCGTTTCTGTACTCTCATATATGCTTTCAACCTCCTGCTTTCTTTCAGTTCCCATTCGTATACACTAGAAAGCTTTCACGTATCCAATCGTTCGTTTCAAAAGTGTATATTTATTTATTCCCACGGGTTGTCTCATTTAATTTTGTATACCATTGCTCATACCACTGCTCAAAAGCTTCCTCTGTTGTAAAGGCGGCAGCAGCCTCTGCCCTGGACATACCGCCTGCAACCATTTCATCTACCTTTGCTTTATCTTCTGCTGCTTTGTCAGACAGATCATAATCCAATATCTTTCTGGCAGCATAGCCATTTTCAAAGCTATTTGTGGTATAGAAATGAATGTCATCGTAGTTTCCTAGAATACTCTTCATGCACTGATATGCCTTATCACTGACATTCAATCCGTTTTCTTTGATCACCTCATCCAAAGCTTCTATAGTATTGGCATCCTTGCGTACAGGCAGGTAGGCAGACTCGCAGCCAAAACGAAGATTATTTTCTTTTCTGGTAAACCATTTTAAAAATTCGCAGGCTGCATACTCATGCTGCTCATCTGACTTGGTCACTGCCATGCTGGCACCCTGCTGTACATTAATACGTTCACCGCCTTCAAAAACCGGTGGCTGCATTACAATATAACCAATATCTCTTCTTCCATCATCTGTGATCACCTGATCCGGGAAATACATAGAAGAAGCGATAGAACCAGTATACGCCAGGATATCTCCTGTTTTTACATCATCTGAACGGAATTTTCCAAGCCCTGCAAAATATCCATTTACAAAAGGAACGTAATAATTATCCCACAGACGTCGAACTTTGTCTTTATCTGCCTGTATAGTTACTTCCCCATCTTTTACATCAAACAACTCCACACCCATCTGTTTCATACCAATAACAAAATAATTGGACATGGAATCTCTTCCATAGAAAGCTTTTCCATCATCCGGTATATCCGGGGTCAGACTATCCGTCCATTCATAATAACACTTTGCAACTTCTGTGACACCCTCTAAAGTAGATAATTCATCTAAAGAAGAACCTGTGGCATCTGCGAATGTCTGCCAGTCCGTTGCATTGATCATCATGATCTCTGTAGATTTCGCAGTCGGAAACAGATATAAGGCTGAATCATCATGAAAATAACCTTCTTCAATATAAGAATCAACATATTCCGCCTGTTCCTCTTTTGTAAAATAGGGAGTAAGATCTGCCAGCTTTCCTTCCTTCTGAACTGCATAGGCAGTATCTGCATAAGTAGAAAAAACATCCGGCAGAGACTGGGCACCTACAGCTCCGGAAACTGCATCAGAAATTGCTTTTTCCAGATCTCCTACAGATCCCTGAGTATAACCTTCTACATAAATACCCTTTTCTTTTCCTTCTGTAGCATTAAACTCAGATACCAGCTGATCAAAAGCAGCCTGCTGTGCACCATTATAATAATGCCAGACAGTAAGGGAAACTGGTTTACTTGGATCCAGTTTCACCTTGCTGTCTGGCACAATGGTTCCTTTATTATTGCTGCATGCTGCTAAAAGAAGCATCATTCCCAATCCTGCTGCTGTCAATGCGAAATATTTCTTTTTCATAATAGGTTACCCCCGATAAATGGCTGTAAGCAACCAGGTTTTAACACTATTATAACGGAGTCAGACACAAATTTCAATGAATTTGGATCATATCTTTTCCTTTATCTTCTGATCTGTCAAAGCTTTTAAAATCCCCTTGCGGTTTCCATTTAAATGCGCGATCATACCATACTTTGCCCCCTGGGAATCTCCTGCTGCAATTGCCTCTGTAATTGCCTGGTGCTGTTCTATGGTAGACTTTGCAAAATCATTTTTTGTGATCTTTGCAAAAAGAGGAATCCCCTTCACTACAATTTCCATCAGATTACATAAGGTCTGATTATGGGTACATGCAACCAGCTGCCTATGAAATTCAATATCCGCAGGTATATGATTCTCACCTCTGGCCACCAGCTTTTCTACTTCTTTCTGGATCATCTGCAGCTTCTGACAATCTGTATAATCTGCATTGGAAGCCGCCATAGCTGCCACTTCCGGTTCCAACATCAGACGAACATCCACAAACTCAAGTCCTGTCTGAAACAGATTCTCTTCACTGTTTTCCTGAAGCCCCATAGGATCATCATTTGCAGCTTTTACCTCTTTGGGATTTTTTTCTTTCTTAATATAAGTACCACTTCCCCGGATCACTTCTACTTTTCCAGAAAAAACCAACAGTTTAACAGCCTCTCTGATAGTACTTCTTCCAACTTCGCAGATCTCTGCCAGCTGAAATTCATTTGGCAGTTTATCCCCGGCTTTCATATGATTATTTTCTATATATTCTTTTATCTTATCTGCTGTCTGCTCCGGCAGCAGCTTTTCCTTCTGCATCTTTTTCATGCCTTCCTCTCCCCGTCTGACTCTTAACGCAAAAAAGTCCCCCGCCAACTGTTTATTATTTATGCAGCCAAAGCAGAGGACTTTTCTGATTTAGTTAACTTTTATTTTTTCAGCCCTTGTACTCTTCCAGATTTAAAATAGCCTGATAGATCATTTCTTTTGTTACAGGATATGGTGTGTGGACCATCTCCTGATTTGCAAGAGTTGCTTCCAGTACATCCTCTAATTTATCATCTTTTTCCAATTCCAGATCTGACAGACATACTGGGAGACCGATCACCTTATTTACTCCAATACATATCATCGATCCATATCCTGGATCTTTCCCAAATATCTTCAATCCGTTTTTGCTGCCTGATCTGCTCAGACCATATATCCGCCTTTAATCGGTGATACTGCATGTTCTGAGAATAATTTTAAAGTTCCTTTGGTATATTTTGGCGGTTTAGGCTGCCATTTTGCCTTTCTTTCCTTTAAAATCTCTTCCATCTGCTCTGGAGTGCGTTTTTCCCCTTTAACGCCGACGATTTCCAGCTTACGCTGCTTCACATTAATATAAATCAGATCATCTTCTTCTACCAGCGCAATCGGACCACCTGCAGCAGCTTCCGGGCTTACATGTCCGATCACAGGACCTCTGGAGGCGCCTGAAAATCGTCCGTCGGTGATCAGCGCTACGCTGGAAGCAAGTTTTGGATCCGAACAGATCGCTTCGCCTGTATAAAACATTTCCGGCATACCGCTTCCCTTTGGTCCCTCATAGCGGATAAAGATAGCATCTCCTGGTTTTACCTTTCTCTTAAGAACAGCATCAATACACTCTTCCTCACTGTCAAATGGTCTTGCCAGCAAAGTAGCCTCAAACATCTCCTTCGGGCATGCAGTATGTTTGATCACACAGCCTTCCGGTGCCAGATTTCCCTTTAAGATAGCAATGCTTCCATCTGTTCCCTTGGCATCATCAAAAGTATGGATGATCTCTGTCCGTTTGATCTGGCGGCCTAACAGCTTTCCTTTTTCTTCAAGCAGTTCATCGCAATGCTCATAAAAGCCATTTTTCTTTAATTCTTCCAGATTTTCTCCCAGTGTTTTTCCTGTAACTGTCATAACATCCAGATGCAGCATATCCTTGATCTCTTCCATCACTCTTGGTACGCCGCCTGCATAGTAGAAATACTGAGCCGGCCAGTCACCGGATGGACGGATATTCAGCAGATAATGTGCCCCTCTGTGCATACAGTCAAATGTCTCTGCATCTATTTCAAATCCAAATTCATGGGCAATAGCCGGGATATGCATAGTAGCATTGGTGGAACCGCTGATAGCCGCATGAACCATGATCGCATTTTCAAAGCTCTTCATGGTTACAATATCTTTTGCCTTAATCCCTTTTTCTACCAGTGTCATCAGCTGTTTTCCCGCATCGTAAGCCGCCTGTTTTAATTCCGGCGCAGTTGCCGGCATCAGTGCAGTGCCTGGAAGCATAAGGCCTAATGCCTCTGCCATGATCTGCATGGTGGAAGCAGTACCCATAAAGGAACATGCACCACAGCTTGGACATGCATTGTGCTTATAATAATTTAACTGCTCTTCCGGGATTTCTCCTCGCTTCTCCTGAGCATCAAATTTGCCGATCTGCTCTAATGTCAGCAGTTCATTAATGGCACAGGCCGGATCATTTTCTACATATTTCGGAATGATCGTGTGGGCTTCCATAACACCGCCGGTAACAACAATAGCACTCATATCCTTTAATCTTCCGATTCCCATAAGGATAGCAGGCACTGCCTTATCACAGCTGGCAACAAACATACCACCGTCAAATCCACTGGCCATACCATGAACTTCGATCATGTTCGTCATCATATCTCTGTGTGCAAGAGAATAGTTAATGCCGTCATGTCCCTGGGCAATGCCATCGCAGATATCGGTCACATAATATCTGGCTGCTTTTCCTCCGTTATCGTTGACTGCTTTTACGCCCTCTTCTACAAACTGGTTCAGATGGGCACTTCCCGGATGGCTGTCACCAAAAGAGCTTTCTACCAAGATCTGAGGTTTATCCAGATCTGCCACGCTCCATCCCATTCCGATCTTTAACGGGTCATTTTCCGGTGCAAGTTTTCTAACTTCCTGACTGTGTAACTTCATAGCCACTCTCCTTTAACTTGTAACTTATCATATTATTTTCTTAAAATTCATCTGACATCTCATGAGTTTAGATTAGCATTTTTTCATTAAAAAGGCAATAGGTCAGACAAATTTAAAATAAAAAAAGAATACCCCTATTCTTTCTCAAGAAAAGAGGTATTCAGGATATTACTGTTTTATTATTTAAACTGTCTGGGCTTTTTTCTTCTTAAATAAAGGAGAAATATATGGCCATACTACAAAGATGATGGAAACGATAGCCAGCACACAGCTGATAGGTCTTGTAAAGAATACCATTGAAGAACCTGTGTAAACCATACTGTTAATATAGTTGGATTCCATCATACTTCCCAGGATACTTGCCAAAATGAACGGCGCCGTAGGAATACTGAATTTGTAGAACAGATAACCAACAATACCAAAGGCAATGGCTACACCGATATGGAATGGGTTATTCTTGTATGCAAAGGAACCAGCTACACATAAAGCAAGGATGCCTGCAGATAAAACCTTTGGATTCAGCTTTAAAATAGGAGCTGCCAGGTATTTGCAGTATAACAGGGACATTGGCATCATCAGGATGTTTCCTACCAGGAAGCATACAATGATCAGATAAGCAGAAGCCGGGTTCTTATCAAAAAGAGTAGGACCTGCTACCATGCCGTGAATGGTTAAAGCACCGATGAAAAGAGCTGCTGTAGAGTTTCCCGGGATACCAAGAGACATAAGAGGCACCATGGAGCTTGCTACTACTGCGTTATTTGCAGCTTCAGGAGCTGCAATACCTTCTTCAATACCAGTACCGAACTTCTTTTCCGGGTGAACACGCTTTTCTACATCATAAGCTGTATAGATTGCCATGGTCATACCAGCGCCTGGCATACATCCTAACAGGTTTCCAATAGCAGAAGCCCGCAGCCAGGTAGGAAGAAGTCTCTTACACATGGAAAGACTTGGAAAAGCAACTTTATCACCAGTATTCTGATGAACCTCTTTTTCTGCCTCATCTACCATTGCCCCATTCCAGTCACCAGATTCCTGTCCCACTTTTTCAGCGATCTTCAGAACAGAAAGGATACCAAACAGACCGATCATACGAGGTACCAGAGGGATACCATCCATAAGGCTCATGGCACCAAAGGTAAAACGTGTCATACCTGTAGAGGTACTTACACCGATGAAGGAAAGCCAGAGACCAAAGCCCATGGAAAGAAAATGCTTCCAGCTGTTTTTTCCAGCCATTCCAAGAACAGTTGCAATACCCAACACACCTAACATAAAATATTCAGGCGGTCCGAATTTTAAAGCAAAAGAAGCAAGCAACGGAGCGCAGAACATTAAAACCAGGGAACTGGTCAGTCCGCCAAATACGGAACTGGTCATACAGATACTTAAAGCTTCCAGCCCCCGCCCTTTTTGTCTCATTTTAAATCCATCCTCTGCTGTTACCATTGCAGAAGCTGTACCAGGAATTTCTAACAGAACAGCCGGGATAGAACCACCACAGGCAGATGATACATAAACACCTACTAAAAGAGCAAACGCCCACTGTGCCGGCATACCAAAGGTAACAGGGATAAGAACAGCGATCGTGATACTGTCATTTAATCCAGGAAGAGCGCCTACTGTAAGTCCTAAAGCAACGCCTAAAAACAGCATCAGGAATACAGAGGGGCTTGCAAGCTGTGACAATCCAAGTAAAATATTTCCCATATCTCATTCCTCCTAAAGCCAGAGTGTTGGCAGCGGTACATTTAAAAGATAGTTAAATGCCACAAAGACTACCGTTGTGATGATAACTGCTGATACTGCCAGCATTTTATAATTCTTATAATCCAGCACCCACATGGTAAATGCAGTCAGCCATAATGTATCCAGATAAAAGCCGATCTTTTTGATCAGGAATACATATAAATACATAGCAGCGATACAGGCACCTACACGACCAAAGTTTACTCCTGCAAACCGGTCCTTATGTTCTTTTTTTCTCCACTCTGTTATAAAATCGATGATACTTACAATGATAATAGCATAGGCAACAATGATAGGCATCATTGCGTCTCTTTTGGTCATAGAAGCAGCTGAATACCTTACCCAGATACCAAACAAGAGAAATGCCGCAGGACTTATCAGTGAAATGATCTTGTTTTTGTTCATATCCTATCCTCCATGTAACTCAAAAGCTTCAATTTTAAGAAATAGAGAGATCCCGGTCTTCCCAGGACCTCTCCCAGAAGTTGCTTACTTCTCACCTGCTAAGAGGTAATCTTTCAAGCTGTTAAATAAATCTGTTTTTCTATCAACAAATGCCTGATATTCATCTCCACTTTCACATGCAGGAGTCAGGTTTGCATCTTTCATTGCCTTGATAAATTCATCACTGCTGCAAAGCTTTGTAAATTCATCACATAAATACTGATAAATATCATCTGGAACATCGGTTGCACAGGCAATTGCTCTGTCAGCGCCATCGATAAAGCCGTCATATCCCTGCTCTTTGAAGGTAGGAACATCTGGAAGTCCTTCCAGGCGCTCTTCTGTCATGATACCAAGAGCCTTTACGTTGCCGGAAAGGATCGCATCTGCACATTCACCAGCTGTTAAGCAGGTCAGATCTGCATGTCCGCCCATTAACTCAGAGATCTGTACATTACCGGAGTCAACGTGTACACTGTCATACTGTACATCAATGCCCTTCTGCTCTTTCATCTTCTTAGTCCAGTCCAGAGTTCTTACATGAGTAGAAGTACCGAAACCGGAGTCATTGATGATCAGCTTATTATCTTTCGCATACTCTAACATTTCATCTACTGTATTAAAAGGTGCATCCTTACGTGCGATCATAACTACCGGGTCTGTATTCGGGCAGATAACGATCTTAAAATCATCTACTGTAAACGGAACCTGCTTTAAGATCGGATTGCTAATAGCAGACGCTGTATAGGTCAGCAGAGTATAGCCGTCTGCAGGAGCTGTCTTTGCTACATAAGCCTGTCCAATTGCGCCACCACCGCCTGGCTGGTTCTCTACGATGATATTAGCGCCCTTGAAATATTTTCCTTCCATAGCAGTCTTGGAGATCAGACGTGCCAGGATATCATTTCCGCCGCCTGCATCAAAAGGAACGATGATAGTAATATCCTTTGTAGGATAATCAATATCTGCACTGCTGTCTGCTTTTGCATCTGCTGCAGTTGTTTCAGCAGATGCTTCTTTCTGTGTGGTTTCCTCTGCTTTTGCAGTTGTCTGGGCAGCTCCTCCCTGATTGCCAGAGCCACATGCTGTTAATGATGCTACCATTGCCATACCAAGTGCTAATCCAAATAATTTTCTCATTCTTACGTCCTCCTTGATTTATAATAACTTATACAAATCTCTTTTTGTACTGCTCATAGATACGGTCCAGTCCCATTTTTAATGTACTGGTCGGGCATCCGATATTCAGGCGGATAAAGTTCTTTCCTTCCTGTCCAAATCCATCACCTCTGCTTACTGCTACCTGGCAATCCTGGATAATGAAATCTGCTAACTCATCCCCACTTATTCCAAGTCCGCTGCAGTCTAACCACATCAGATAGGTAGCTTCCGGCTCTACTAAATGGATCTTAGGCATCTTTTCTTTCAGGTAATCTCTTAAGAAATCAACATTTTTTTCCAGATATGGAAGTAACTGCTCCAGATAATCTTCACATTCCCTGTAAGCTGCCACCAATGCCGGGATTGCGGTTATATTCTGCTGGATGCTGCGGTTCATCTTAAACCGTTTATTTAACATATCACGAAGCTTTTCATCTGGAACTACTACAGCTGATGCTCTTAAACCGGCGCAGTTAAAGGTTTTTGAAGGTGCATAACAGGTAATAATGTTCTTTTGCATCTTCTCATCCCCTAACATTCCCATCGGGATGTGCTTATGTCCATAAAGCATCAGGTCTGAATGGATCTCATCACAGATAATAACAACTCCATTATCAGAACAGATCTTGGAAATCTTATATAATTCTTCCTCTGTCCATGCACGTCCTACCGGGTTATGAGGACTGGAAACGATCATCAGTTTTGCCTTTGGATCCTTCGCTCTGCGCTCTAAATCCTCAAAATCAATAGAATAATGGCCATTTTCATAAATCAGGCTGTTGTCGCTGATCTCACGGTGGTTATCTTCTACAGCAAAGCCGAACGGATGATAAACAGGTCTGGAAATAATGATCTTATCCCCTTCTTCTGACAATGCCTGTATCATGGTATTAAACACAGGAACGATTCCTGTTGCAAATACCAGCCACTTCGGATCTAGCTTCCAACCATGGCGTTTTTCCACCCACTCTGTGGTAGCCTCATAAAAATCAGGTGTTACAAAGGGATAACCATAAATAGGATGCTGCAGCCTTTTGATCACGGCATCTACTACTGGCTGCGGACATCGGAAATCGGTATCTGCAACCCACATAGGCAGCGCATCTGGATTTCCTACTCTTGGTCCTACATTATCCCATTTGGAAGAACCAGTATTATGCCGGTCGATCACTTCATCAAAATCGTATTTCACCTTGTTGTCCTCCTTTATGAAAGATCGGGAAGTTCTTTTACCTTTTCTATTTTCAAGATTGTTTCTTCTATTTCCTTTGCTCTGTCTACTGAAAAAGCAACCTGGGCAAGACCCTCAAATTTGTCTGTTTCCTGTTCCTTTGAAAGTGGAACTGCTACACTGCCAGACATGTCATCAATCTGGCATACCTTCTTTTCCCCGTTTTTCAAAGTAACTGTCATGCGGCTTCCCCAGCGTTTTGGGTAACGCTCTGTAAAGAAGGGATCTGACTTTACAGTCACTGCTTCTGCGATCCGGCGGATCTGCGGATCAGCTACAGAACTGTCACTGAATTCCGCTACAGTGACTTTACCTTTTACAAAAGCCGCTGCGCAGGTATAGGGAATGCTGAATTTGGCTTCCACGCCATTTCCCGGATAATTGGTAAATCCGCACTGGAGTACACCTACCTCATAGGTTTCCACCAGGATGGATGTGATCTCATCCGGTTTTACATGTTCTTCTTTTCTTAACTTTAATGCGGCATCAATAGCATGATGTGTGGTGCGGCAGCAGGGATACGGCTTTTTGTCAATTTCTGTTATTACATACCGTTTTCCAAGATCCTTGCACAGCTTTCCCATATCAAAGGTGTCGCTGACTGCCTGGTACAGTCCTCCATCCTTTGCATCCAGAATGTGTTCCGGACCTGTCATTCCGCTAAGAGCCAGGATACATGCCGCTGTACCATTCATAGCCGCCCTTGCCGGATGGAGTTTCTTACAGGTAGAACCTTCTGCCAGAAAAGCCCATAAACCACTGGACTGGGTTCCCGCCATTCCAAAAGCAGAAACCATCTGATCCACATTTAAACCCATAAGCTTTGACACTGCTGCTGCTGCTCCAAAGGTTCCTATAATACCTGTGGTGTGCCAGCCCCTTTTCCGGTTGCTGGCTACATCCATGGACCAGCCAACACGTCCTAAAACCTCATATCCTGCGATCACCGCTTCCAAAAATGTCTTTCCGTCTGCTCCAAGGGCATCTGCCATTGTCCAGGCTGCTGTAACTACCACGGCTCCAGGATGAGATTTAGAAGCAGTATGTACGTCATCCAGCTCCAGTTCATGAGCCATACAGCCATTGACCATTAAAGCACTGAACAGTCCCAGTTCTCTGCCTTTTGCCCAGGCAGCTGCTTTTTTCCCATTTTTTCCAGGTCCGCACCAATCTTCAAAATTTTCTCCTATGCTATGGATCTGAGGGGACTCTGCTGCTCCAAGAGCTGAACCAATGGTATCCAGCACACAAAAGCGTGCTGCCTCTGTTACCTTTTCCGGTACTGTTTCCAGTTTCAGGTCATATACAAACTGAGCCAGATCTCTTAACTCTCCAGCCATAGGCTAAATGTCCAGGGAATGGTACTTTTCAATATAATTTAAAAGTCCATCCTCATTTAAGATCTTGATCTCTTTTTCAGAAAGAGTAAACGGAAGAGCAAATTCTTTATCATTGATCTTCTTGATCACACGGTTCTTTACATCAATGAAAAGCTCATCTCCTTCAGCGATCTGGTCTGTATCACATTCAATAATAAGCATTCCATTATTAATGGCATTTCTGTAAAAAATACGGCCAAAGGATTTTGCAAGAACTGCTCCTACGCCTGCTTCTTTAATAATAATAGGAGCGATCTCACGGCTGGAACCACAACCAAAGTTGCGGTCTGCCACAAGGATATCGTCTTTCTTTACATTAGGTGCAAAATCAGGTCTGGCATCTTCCAGTACATGTTTTGCGTATTCTTTTGGGTTGGCACGAAGGGAGATCAAACGTCCCGGTGCAATAGAATCGGTGCTGACGTTAGATCCTACTTTCCAGGCTCTTCCCTGAATTGATTCTCTGATCATAGTATTTTCTCCTTTCTTTATACAATACCGGCTGTTTAGTCCATTACTTCTCTTGGATCTGTAATAAATCCTGTTAAAGCGGTGGCTGCTGCTGTAGCCGGACTGGAAAGGTAGATCCTTGCAGTAGGATTGCCCATACGGCCCTTAAAGTTACGGTTCTGGGTTGCTACTACCACTTCATTATCAGCCGGGATACCCTGATGAACACCCATACATGGTCCACAGTTTGGTCCTTCAATAATAGCGCCTGCCTCTGCCAGTGTCAGTAATGTTCCGTCTTTCATGCACTCATGATATACGGAACGGGAGTTAGGGATCACTAAAAGTCTTGTGCCTTTAGCCACCTTCTTGCCCTTTAAAATCTCTGCTGCAATGTGAAGGTCTTCTACACGGCCGTTGGTACAGCTTCCGATATAAATGAGATCTACATGTTCATCCTTGCAGTTCTTTGCCAGATCCACGTTTTCCACATAATGTGGTTTAGATACAAGAGGCTCTAACTCTTCTGCGTTAATATCGATCACGCGCTCATAATTTCCGTCACCGTCTGCCTTTACCTCTACGTAATCTTCTTCTCTTCCATAGGCTTTTAAGAACTCTCTTGTATGCTCATCTGTTTCCATAATAGCATTTTTAGCGCCTACATCTACGCCCATACTGGTAATGGTAAGACGTCCGTCCATGGACAGTGAGGAAATGGTATCTCCTCTAAATTCCAGTGATTTGTAAATAGCCTGATCGGATTTAATGATGCTCGCTACCTTTAACATAATGTCCTTTGCATAGACACCTTTTGGAAGCTTACCATGTACATTGATCAAAAATGTTTCCGGTACTTTGATCCAGGTCTGTCCAAATCTGGTAACTGCTACCATATCTGTGGAGCCGCATCCTGTTGCAAAACATCCAAAAGCACCATGCACGGTTGTATGGGAATCCCCTATGATGCAGACGGTTCCACATTTCAGATAGCTTTCATATACGTGGGCATGTACATGGCCTGTACCGCCTTCTTCCCAGAAGCATCCATGTTCGTGAGCATACTGTCTGCAAAGAGCATGTTCATTGGCTACTTCCCTGGTAGACTCAGGACCAAATTCATTGGCAAATAACATATGTTTTGCATTAAATACTGGTTCCTTGTCATAACCTCTTTCTTTCATCAAACGTACCAAAAGAGGTCCGGATCCGTCGTGAAGTGCTGCAAAATCTACATTTACCACAACGGTATCCCCTGCTTTTACAGGATGTCCCACATTCTGGCTGATGATCTTTTCTACAAGTGTCTGACCCATATTTTCTATCCTCTCTTTTTTATTTATCACGTTTTAAAACCTGGATAAGAGTATCTGCATCCGGCAGCTGTTCCATTTGCTCTAAAAGCCCGGTGATCTGCCGGATACGTTCTTCACTGTAATAAGGCGAAAGATTATCCAACAATTTCCGGTTCACAGCTTCCAGATTTAAAGGATTCTGCCTGGTGCCCATTTCATATCTCTGGTCTTTTACAAAAGTTCTTCCATCTTTTAATACAACAGTAAGGTATCCAGGAAAATATCCAGGATTATCTTTGCTGTCATCTTCCACGCAGAAGATCCGGTCCATAAGGTCACACACCTTAGGATCTTTTGCGTATTTCAGATCAATTTCCCAAGGACTGACCCGGTGTTTGATCGCCGCCATTGCCACCACATATGGAAGACTGAAACGCATGATATAATCTGTATCAGGCCTTACCTTTACTTCTCTTGGACTGCATACAATGGCGTAATACCTGCTGGCGATACGGCACTCTGCATGATCGATATCCTCTGCTGTAAATCCATTTTCTTCCATGAGACTGATCATGCAGTCAATGGTGGAATGGGTCATATGACAGACCGGATATAGCTTTACAGTGATCTCCGGCGTATGCCACTTTGTTCCAAGGTCCGCAAATTCTTCCTCTAAACCATCGATCCCGCCGCAATGTGTCATCCACATGCCAAAACCGCCTTCAAATACTTTTGCCGGTCCGGTATAGCCATTTCGTGCCAGGCTTAAAGCATAGATAGCGCTGTGGGCTGCCCATCCGGGGTGGATCTTTTTGGTCCATGTGCCATCGTGTAAAAATTCCTGGATCGCTGCTGACTGGCTTCCACAAATACCCAACGCATTTACCAGAGTTTCTTTTGTGTCTCCCATAAGCTTTGCTGCCACACAGGCCGCTGCAAAAGGAGAAGCAATACCAGTGCCATGATAACCAACATCATGGAATCTGCCCTTGGCTGCCAGTCCCAGCCGGACGATGATCTCCCAACCGGCTACAATGGCCTCTAACATCTGCTTTCCAGTTGCGCCAACCATTTCTCCTACTGTAAATGCTGTACTGACTACCGCTGCACTTGGGTGGATAATGGAGCCTACATGGGTATCATCATAGTCCATACCATGAATAAGACAGGAATTATAAAGAATGGCATCTGCCAGCATAGCCTTTTCATCTGTTCCCCACAAGCTGCATACCTTCTGGGAATTCATTTCCAGGACTGTCTTTTTGACTGCTTTTGCATGCTCCAGATCCTGACACGCCATAGCCACACCGAAGGTATCTGTAAGGAGGAGCTTTCCATGGTCTATTACATCTTTTGGGATATCCTCATAAGTAAGCCCCAGCGTAAACTCAGCCATCTGCTCTGATATGGTCTTAGGCTTTTCCAACTTTTCTCACCTGCTTTCCTGTAACTTTTATATTACAAAGTTACTATATCCAGGCGTTAAAATCCAATATTCATTTTAGCAATTTGCCATAGTTTTTTTGCACGCCGCGTTTTTCTTTGTTAATTTTTAAAACTATTTAGCCAGAATCATCTAAAGTTGCTTACATTTTTTCAGGCAAAAAAAATGCCGTCCTTCTTTACTATCTTAAGCAGGTCGGCTTTTTCATTTTTGGTCTTATTTATCTCCCAGCAGTTCCCGTATCAGCAGCTGAAGCTGATAGGCAGCATGAGAAAGAGGATTTTTAGTCAATGAAGCTACCCCAATGGGCCATGATATTTTCTCTTCCGGTTCCAGAAAATAGTGAGGTACATAATTTTTCTCCCGCACCGTACAGCTTTCCGGCACCAGTGTATAGCCCAGTCCACTGTATGCCAGCATAGCAGCATTAAAGTTGTTGCTGGTCCTTAAAATAATGTGTGGATCAAAACCTGCACCTTTAAATACCTGGTCACTGACCCCCCGGCTTCTCTGGGTGGCATAACCCAGGATAAAGGACTGATCCTTAAACTTTTTTATATCAACATAGGCTTTTCCGTTCTTATAATAACAGCAGTTTTTGGCAAAACGGTCATCCATAGGCGCCACCAGCACCAGATGTTCCGTCATGAGATGATCATAGGTAAACCCCTGGGGGATATGATCGCAGCTTACAACAGCAAAATCCAGTCTCCGCTCCAAAAGCCAGTTATAAATATCCCTGGTGCACATTTCGTGGATCTGGACCGAAACATTAGGGTATCTCCGGTTGAATTCCGGAAGCACATATAACAACGTATCCTGGGAACGGCTGGCTCCCATTGCAATATCGATTTTACCATGGTATTGTTCTGCTCCCGCCACGTCAAATCGGAGGTCATCTTCAATCTTTAATATCTTTCTGGCATATTTCAGGCAAAGGTCTCCTTCTCTGGTAAGAACGATCCCCTGTACCCCCGCAGTAAACAATTTACTTCCCAGCTCTTCTTCCAGTTTTTTTATGTTACGGCTGACACTGGAACGACTGACACCTAACTGGGCAGCTGTTTTTTCTGCTGTACCATAAAAAGCAAATTCCATAAAATATTTCAGCTGTTCTGTATTCATTCTACGCCTCCCATGCTTTCACGAAGGACTCCGATCAGTTCCCTGGACAGTTCACCTATTCCTGCATCTTCCCTGTAAGCGGCTACCAATTTCCATTCTGCATTCCAGTCAGCAGGAAATGTCATATAGACCAAAGGATAAACAGCACTGTAACGCTTATACAGGCTTAAAGGAACAATGGCTGCTCCCAGACCTTCTGCTGCTAATGCTAAAAGGGTAGGCAGATTCATGGCTGTATATTTGATATCCGGCTCAATTTCTGCCAGGCTGCATATATTTTCTGCCACTGTGCGAAGCTGCTGATCCGACGTAGGCATCAGAAAGCTCTGCTGCTGCATAAATGTCCGATCTACAGTCAGAATCTCTGCGCTTTCCTTTTTTTTCTCCGAAAGTACTGCAGGACTCACTGCCAGAACCAGCTCATCTTCAGCAATCGGAACATAAGCAAGTTTTTCATTTACAAAAGGATAATGAAGCAGCGCTATATCCAGACTGGTATCCACTGCCATCTTCTGAAGCTGAATGGACGGCAGTTCTATAATCCTTAAATCTACATTTGGATATCTTCTTTTATAATTTTTCAAAAAACCAGTTAAAATGCAGTCTGCCTGTCCGCTTTCAAGCCCTATCTGTATCTTGCCGATCTGATCGCTTCGGTCATTATTCAGATTCTTTTTTAGTTCTTCATAAGCTTCCAGCATTTTATTGGCTGCAGCCATATAATTTTCCCCTGCTTCTGTCAGTCTCACACCATCATGACAGCGATAGAAAAAACTGGCTCCATAATCTTCTTCAATCCGATGAAGGGACTGGGTCAGTGACGGCTGGGCAATAAACAATTTTTCTGCTGCTTTTGTAATATTTCCACATTCTGCTATAGTAGCTATGTATTTATATTCTTTATCTGTCACTTTTTCCCTCCATGTTGATAGGTTTATTTACTATTATAACTGATTTTATCCTGATAGCAATGGAATGTTATGAAAAAACAGTTTTTTTATTTTTTTATCACTTTTTTAACGACAAAAAGCCCCATTGTTCAAAGATTAACAATGAACAATGGGACTATCAATTCTATCTTACCACAAGAATTTATGGCTCTATATTTCTGATTAATACATTCCGCCCATATCAGGTGCAGCCGGAGCAGCTGGTGCCGGCTCCTTGATAGTTGCTACTACAGACTCGGTGGTCAGTAAAGTAGATGCAACGCTGTTTGCATTCTGTAATGCGCTTCTTGTAACCTTAACAGGATCCAGGATACCTGCTTCGATCATATTTACGAAAGTCTCGTTGTAAGCATCAAAGCCTTCACCAACTGGTGATTCTTTAACCTTGTTTACAATAACAGCGCCTTCCAGACCTGCATTTGCTACAATGTGGAACAGAGGAGCTTCCAGAGCCTTTAAGATAATCTTTGCACCGGTCTTCTCATCGCCTTCCAGAGTATCAACTACCTTCTGAACATCAGCAGTAGCATGTGCATAAGCAGAACCGCCGCCTGCGATAATTCCTTCTTCAACTGCTGCACGGGTTGCATTTAATGCATCTTCCATACGAAGCTTAGCTTCTTTCATCTCAGTCTCAGTAGCAGCACCTACACGGATAACAGCTACGCCGCCAGCCAGCTTAGCCAGACGCTCCTGTAATTTTTCTCTGTCGAAATCAGAGGTAGTCTCAGCGATCTGCTTACGGATCTGTGCAACTCTTGCTGCGATCATTTCCTTGCTGCCGTTACCATCAACAATAACTGTGTTCTCTTTCTGAACCTTAACGGATTTTGCACGGCCTAACTGCTCCATGGTAGCATCCTTTAATTCCAGGCCAACTTCCTCAGAGATAACAGTACCGCCTGTTAAAATAGCGATATCCTGTAACATTTCTTTTCTTCTGTCGCCGTAACCTGGAGCCTTTACAGCAACTACATTGAAAGTACCTCTTAACTTGTTTACGATCAGGGTTGTAAGAGCTTCGCCTTCTACATCTTCAGCGATGATCAGCAGTCTTGCTCCCATCTTTACGATCTGCTCAAGGATCGGCAGGATCTCCTGAATGTTGGAGATTTTCTTGTCTGTGATCAGAATGTATGGATCATCCAGATTTGCTTCCATCTTATCCATATCGGTGCACATATATGCAGACAGGTAACCTCTGTCAAACTGCATACCTTCTACCAGGTCAAGCTCAGTCTTCATAGTCTTGGATTCCTCGATGGTGATAACGCCGTCTTTGGAAACCTTTTCCATAGCATCTGCTACCATGGTTCCTACTTCATCATCAGATGCAGAGATTGCTGCTACTCTTGCGATCTGTGCCTTGCCGCCTACTGGCTGGCTCATCTTCTTAATAGCTTCTACTGCTGCATCTGTAGCTTTCTTCATACCCTTTCTTAAGATGATCGGGTTAGCACCTGCAGCCAGGTTCTTCATGCCTTCGTTTACCATAGCCTGTGCCAGTACAGTTGCGGTAGTAGTACCATCACCAGCTACATCATTGGTCTTAGAAGCAACTTCCTTGATCAGCTGAGCACCCATGTTCTCAAATGGATCTGCCAGTTCGATCTCTTTTGCAATAGTAACACCATCATTTGTGATTAATGGAGCACCAAAAGACTTATCCAGAACTACGTTGCGTCCTTTCGGTCCTAAGGTTACACGAACTGTATCTGCTAACTGATTTACGCCTGCTTCCAGTGCCTTGCGGGCTTCTACACCATATTTAATCTGCTTTGCCATGATTATTTACCTCCAAACGATCTATAGATTATAAATTTATAAATGTTGTCTGATTTTATACGCGGAACGTGATCTTTCTTTACTCTACCACTGCTAAAATATCGCTCTGCTTTACGATCACGTATTTTTCTTTCTCTAACTCTACTTCTGTACCTGAGTACTTGGAATAGATAACTTTATCTCCAGCCTTAACCTGCATGGTAACTTCCTTACCATCAACTACACCGCCTGGGCCTACTGCGATTACTTCTGCCTGCTGTGGTTTTTCTTTTGCTGCACCTGGAAGAACAATACCGGATGCTGTGGTCTCTTCTGCAACTAACTGCTTTAATACAACTTTGTCAAATAATGGAACTAACTTCATAACTGGATTCCTCCTTGATCGTCATTCTTATTTTTCTACCTGCAGCTTTAACTTTTGCTGCTTCTTTCGCTCACAATGTAAGTTATAGCACCGATTGTTAGCACTGTCAAGTTCCGAGTGCTAATTTTTTAAATTTATCTCTTTATTTTGTGAATCTTTTGTTTTTTTCATATTTTTTAGTTCCTTTTTTTTGATGTTCGTATTACAATATAAGAATCAGACATACTAATGCATAAATTCAGACAAAGTTTACCAATCTAAGAAAGAAGGGGGTATTTGTATGGCTAAGAGAGGTTTTGGAAAATTTGTGGCATTTGCAGCGATCTCCGGTGCTGTAGCTGCTGGTGTTTCCTATGTACTCCAGTATAAGATCTATCATAAAGAGCTTGATAAGGATTTCCGTGAATTTGAAGAGGACGAAGAAGAGGATGCTACTCAGGAAGAAACCTTCGATCCACGCAAGTTAAACCGCAATTATATTTCCTTAAATTCCAGCAAAGACGAATTCAAGATGGCTGCCAAGGATATGGCTGCTGCTACAAAAAATGTATTAAAGGATGCCGGAAACCTGTTTTCTGATACGGCACATGAAGCTGTTTCCGCTGCTGTTGATACAGCACATATTGCGATCCATTCCATGAAAACTAAAAAGGATGATCTGTTTGAAGACGACACCAAGAAGGCCGGTGACGTTACAGAAGATGAATTTTTAGATGATGATTATGTAGATGACGATGATCTTTATGATTATGCCCGTCTGGACCGTTCCGCTGACGAAGACAATGGTATTTCCGTTTCCGTTAATGCTGATGCAAGTGAAGAACTGACAAAAGAAGAGGCAGAAAAGGCAGAAGAAGATGCTGCATCAGATGCTGCTGCAGACGAAGAAGCTGGGAAAACTGCTGAAGCGGTTGCTGAGCCTGTAAAAGAAACTGCCACCATTGAAGAAGATACTCTGTAATCGCGCTTCAAAAACACATATAATACCAAACAGGGACTGCCGCTTATGACAGTCCCTTTCTATATTTGCGGGTCACCCGTATTAAATTTCCCGCATCTAACGGTTTTGTCAGATGTTCATTCATTCCCGCCTGGCGGCATTTCTCTACATCTTCCTCATAACTGCTTGCAGTAAGGGCAATGATCGCCACTTTTTTAGCATCCTCCCGTTCCAGTTCCCGGATCTTTTGGGATGCCTTAAATCCATCCATTACCGGCATTACAAGATCCATTAAGATCACCTGTATCTCCCCCGGCGCAGATGCTTTAAAACGTTCCAGCGCTTCTTTTCCATTCCATGCTTTTATTACCTGCATTCCCTCTTTGCGCAGGATAAATTCCGCGATCTCCATGTTCAGTTCATTATCTTCTACTAAAAGAATCTTCTGTCCATGTACAGATGCAGGATGTTTCTCTTCTTCCTTTTTTTCTTCATCCATAATAAAAGTAAGACGCACTCTGCAGAAAGCCTGATCACCCTCATCATGTGAAAAATGGAATTCACCCTTCATCAGCCTTGTAAGCCCCATGGCTGCTGCAAGTCCCTGTTCATTTTTTCTGTAGGAACTTCTTGTATCTGTACAAACAAATTCAAAGCGGGCTTTTCTTCCGCTTGCACCGATCTCCCTGCAGAAAAATGTCACCTGATCTCCATCACGGTTATCTTTAATAGCACTTTCCACAATATGGGTCAGTATTTCCTTCAGATGAACCGGACTTCCATACACTCTCTAGTGATTTCCTTCCGGCTCCCGGCTGCAAAACAGGATACCACGTTCTTTTGCAATGGGTTCTGCCCACTGTTTTACCTCATCTAACAGCTTTCTCAGATCAAAGGATCTCTCTTCTAAAACTACTGTCCCTGATTCCAGACGGTCCAGATCCACCATATCTGAGAGCACTTCCAGAAGCCTTTGTGATGTATCCCACACTTTTTTTCGGATCTGCCTCTGCTTCTCCAGGTCCTGGTCATACTGATCTCCCATCTCTAAGGATCCGCGGATATCATTTACCAGCATATGGATATCATAATTTAAACGTTTTAAGAGATCTGACTTTGCTGCATTGGCCCTTTCTTCCTTGCTGGCTGAGATCAGAATCTTATCCTGGCACGCCATTTCACGTATAGCCTGCTCTTTCTCTTCTCTTGTACGGATCCAGAAGAAAAGCAGTCCAAAAAAGGCATAAAGACTGACTCCATAAAACAGTGCAATACTCCTTAAATGAAATACTGCCTCAGAAGGATAAAATACATACAGGTCATAATCGCCCTCATGATCCATACTTCCATAATAAGAAGAGCCATAATAGCGCAGGGATAGAAGTTTTCCCGGCTGTGTTCCTTCTTTTATTTCACTGATAAAAGGTGCCTTATCCAGTTCTCTTCCCCTGTAATCGCCATAGTTAGAGCAAAGTACCCTCTCTTTATTGCAGATCAGGATCACGCCTTTCATCTCTAACTGACTGTCTGTAAGCAGCCCTTCCACATAGGTACGGACTGCTTCTTTCGACTGATCTCCCTCTACAGATCCCATCAATCCATCAAAGTCACGGCATTTTTCTTTTAAAAATGTCAGCGTTTCCCCTGCATATGAAACCACTCTGTTTTTTCCAATATTGGTAAAAAGAATGAACACAGAAACAAGCAAAACAATTCCCAAACTTAAGAATATCCTGTTTCTTTTCACTTTTTCGTCTCCTCTTCTATCTCCTCTGACAAGTTTGGAAAAAGATCCTCATTTTCCTTTTTTTTGAATCCGGACTGCAGTTCTTCCTTCAGTCTGTCCTGGATATCTGTAAGACATTCTAACAAAAGGGGATTAAATGCCCCACATTCTCCCTTTAAGATCATGCCAATGGCTGTTTCGTGAGAAAATGCCTTTTTATACACACGTTCACTGACAAGAGCATCATATACATCCGCGATGGATACTACCTGAGCTGAGATCGGTATCTCTTCTCCTTTTAAGCCATCCGGATACCCCTTTCCATCATAACGTTCATGATGCCATCTGCAGATCTGGTAAGCCACCTGCACCAGTTTCTCATTCTGATATAATTCAATACTCTTTAACATGGAAGCACCGATCAGCGTATGGGTTTTCATGATCTCAAATTCTTCTTTGGTCAGCCGTCCTGGTTTATTCAGTATCTTCTCATCGATCCCTATTTTTCCGATATCATGAAGGGCAGATGCTGTTGTGATCAAAAACTGATCCGACCACATAAGATGATACTGATCCGTTTTCTGCATCAGCCGCTCTAACAGCATACCTGTAATAATATTGATATGTAAAACATGGCTTCCGCTTTCTCCATTTCGAAACTCTACGATCTGACTTAAGATGCTGATCATCATCTGGTTATTTTTCTCTTTTTCCTGGATCTGGTCTGTTACCAGGCTGATCAGGCGGCGCTGCTTTGCATACAATTTAATGGTATTAAACACTCTCTGATGCACAACCTGTGCATCAAAAGGACGGCTGATATAGTCAGAAGCCCCCATTTCATACGCTCTTCTGACATAAGCAGCGCCATCTTCGCTGGAGATCATGATCACCGGTGTATCTTCGATCCAGTGATTCCGGTTCATCAGTGCCAGCACTTCAAAGCCATCCATCACCGGCATATTAATGTCCAAAAGGATCAGCGAGATCCCTGTTCCGTACAGTTTCAGCAGGTCAATACATTCTTCTCCGTTTGTCGCCTCTAATATCCGGTACTCTTCTTCCAGGATCACTGTAAGGATCTCCCTGTTCATCTGAGAATCATCTACAATAAGGATCTGCTGCTGTTCTTTCACCTCTGCACTGTCAATACCGGAACCTTCCGTTACTGACATATTTTTCCGGTTCTTTGCCTGATACATCAGGCCATCTGCCCGCCCCACAGCACTTTCAATGGTTTCGTTGTCAGCAAGGACTCCTCCGATACTTACAGACAGACGAAGTTTTGCATACCCGGGAACCTCCGCCTTATAAACCATATCACGTATCTGTTTTAATTTTTTAGAGAAAATTGCCTCTTCCACATCTGGAATGATCAGAAGGAACTCATCTCCGCCGTAACGGATCAGGATATCCGTTCTTCGGATGCATTTACGGATAATACTTACTACTGTATTAAGGACCAGATCTCCTGCATTATGGCCGCAGGCATCATTGTACAGCTTAAAATCATCCAGATCGATCATCGCCACACCTGCATGGCTTCTCACTTTCCGGATACGGTCTTCATAATATCTCCGGTTATAAGCACCTGTAAGAGCATCCAGATAAAGTTCTTCATTATAACCTCTTACTTTGGCTACCAGCTGTTCCCTTGCATTTTCAGAATCATCCGGGGTATCATCCAGAACATTTAACATTTCAACCACATAGGGCTGTCCATCGATCTCCACATACCGTGAAATCTTCTGATATACCCTGGAATCCACGTATTCCAGTCTGGTCTTCTGGCATCGCTCCCTGAACGCTTTTAAGGAAAGTGAATTTTTTTCTTTTTCCAGACGTCTGATCGCTTCTATATCTAAAAGCCTTACCTCTGTAAATACATCTCCTAAATAATCGAGCATTTCCTCTGCCTGTTTTTTCGTCAAAACGGCGTTGAACTTCATCTGCTTCTCCTTTTTAAGCCAAATCCGGCCTCTGTCACTTTATCGTCCGTCACTAAATGTATTCCACATTTTTGGTATTATTATAATCTATTATCCCCTTGCTTGTCCATATTTCTGAACTACTCTCAGGATCTTTTTATGTTCATTTCTATTCCCAGCCTAAAAGATTCATCCACATAAGCTGATCTATCTGGTCATCTGCAATCACGTAAGCATGGCTGACTGAATCTGAGGACATAAGCTGGTATTCTCCCATATCCTCTAAGTGGGTCCAACGATCATCTAACTGTATCTTTCCCTGAGAAATAAGCAGGCTCCAGTGTGAAAGGGTATTGTCACTGCCTTTCACCTCATAGGTGATCATCCCTTCCATCTGATCATCTGCAAATTCTCCTGTTTTTACTGCCCATGTATACTCTCCCTGAGGTACATTTTCGTAATAACAGTAACCGGTCGTTCCCTTTCCGTTCATTTTTCCATTTTCCCATATACCATAAGAATAATTGTATCTTGGGCTGTCTACATTAATAAACTGAAGGGCAAGACACATTCCCTCTGGATATCCATTTTGATAACTTCCATAAAATATGATCTCCGGCATGGTAAACACCAGTCCAGTACCATCGATTTCTCCGGAAACGCTGCTTCCATCATAAAGAAAACGCTGTCCCTCAAACGTCCCATAAAACATTTCAGTAAGGACTTCCTGCTTTTTATCTAACAATTTAGCAGCCTGCGGCATGTCTTTTGATTCCATGAAGTTATAAATGTCCTTTAACAGCTGCTTCTGATCCTCTGGCAGATTTTCGTATTTGGACTGTAATGGATCTGTTTCCTCTGCCGCCTTTTCTTCTGTACCGTCTAAATCTACAGCCTTTGTCGTTTCCAGGATGTCCGCTATCTTCTGGATGTCAATCTGTGCATTTCTTTCCTGCTCTGCTTCCCGATTTTCCATTATTGGCTGGTTTCCCATTCCAAGAATTCCCGCCATCGGCAGTATCAGTACAAAAGAAACTGCCACTGCCAGCCATTGGTTTGTTAATCGATTTCCAATTTTTTCCAGTTTTGTAGTCAGTTTCATATAACTATTACCTTCTATCCCATTATGCTCAAAATCCTTACAGGCAAGCTTGTATTGGATTTTAAGCCCATTTTCCCTATATCATATCCACGCCTGTATCAGACGTTTACAGCCTTCTAATATTTCTTCTTCTTTTAAACTTGCATAACCTAATATAACAGTAGACGGAAAGCGCTCTTTATCTTCTCCAATAACAAAATCGCTCATTCCATACACCCGCACACCAGCCTTTGCCGCAGCTTCTACCAGCTGCTTTTCCAACATTTGCTTTTTATGGGTCAGAAGCACATGAATGCCGGCATATTCTCCCTGTATGTTAAAAAATGGTTCCAGTTCTCTTAAACCATTCAAAAGAGTATCATGCTTTCCTTTATAAACTGCCCTCATCCGGTTTAAATGACGTTCATAATAACCTTCCGTAATAAAGTTAGTCAGGATATTCTGGTCAACCCGTGATACTGTGCAGGCATAAAAACCTGCTTTTTCCCGATACAGCGCTAAAAGCGGCTCTGGAAGAACCATAAAACCAACACGGATCGCCGGGGCAATGGATCGTGAAAAAGTTCCCATATAGATCACCTTCTGGTCATCATCCATTCCCTGCAATGCCGGGATCGGGCGTCCTTTGTAACGAAATTCACTGTCGTAATCATCTTCGATGAGATAACGTCCCTCTTTCTCTTTTGCCCATTTCAAAAGTTCCTGACGCCGTTTGATGGGAATAATGATACCCGTAGGATACTGATGAGAGGGCATTACATAAGCAATACTGGCCTGCGTCTTCTCAAGTTCTTTAACATTCATCCCCAAATGATCCATAGGCACAGGAAAAATAGGATGTCCCAGACTTTCAAACACGCGAAACGCCTGTTTATAAGTAGGATTTTCCAGTGCGATCCCTGTATTTCTTCCGATCAGCTGGGAAAGAAGCATCAAAAGATACTCACTTCCGGCTCCTACTAATATCTGCTCTGGCCGGCAGTGAACTCCTCTGGCCGATTGAAGATAATCCCGAATCGCCTGACGCAGACTGTATTCTCCCTGGGCATTTCCCCCTGCAAACATATCTTTATTATCATCCACCAGTGTATTTTTGCTCAGTTTTCTCCATGCATTAAAAGGAAAACTATCCAGATCAATACCTCTTGGAGAAAAGTCTACTTTACAGGCAGGTCGGTCTAAGGTCTTCTTTTCTTCTTTTTCCTCTGAGATCCCATGGTATTTTACTTCCACCAGTTCATCGATCTGACAGACAAAATATCCCTTACATGGAAGTGCTTCTATATAACCTTCTGAAAGCAGCTGCTCATAAGCCAGCTGTGTCGTACTTCTGCTTACATGGAGATTCTCCCCAAGAGTTCTGGTGGAAGGCAGTCTGCTTCCTGCACGAAGTCTTCCTGCGCGGATCTCTTCTTTGATGTAGTTGTATATCTGTTCATAAAGAGGAATACTGTCTTTATTCACGATCGGCACCATTAATTCCATGGAAGTTTCTCCTTTTATCACTGATGTACTCTCGGCTGCAAAAGCAGGTGCATGAAAGATTCCGAGAGTACATACTGTTTTTTCGGTCACTCAAGTTTCTCCGTAAATGATCCATCACAAAAGGCTCTCTGTTCCCAGAGAGCCTCATTCCCTTACTTCACTTTATTATTTAAGCAGCTTGAAAGAACTCTTCAGAGAAACGATCCTGTTAAATACCGGATTTTCTTTGGTGCTGTCCTTGCAGTCTGCACAGAAATAACCGTTTCTCACAAACTGGAAACTATCATAACTTTCCGCCTCTGCAAGAGCAGGTTCGCCGTAGCATTCCTTTAATATGGTCAGAGAATTTGGATTTAAGTTCAAAGTTCCATCTGCATTTAACTTACCCTTTTCCTCATCAACGATATTCTCATAGAGACGGCACTCGATCTTCTTTGCAGTTGGCACTGCTACCCAGTGAATGGTTCCCTTTACCTTTCTGCCTTCAAAACCAGAACCACTCTTTGTCTCAGGGTCATAAGTTCCATGTACTACTGTTACGTTGCCATTTTCATCCTTTTCGCAGCCTGTACATTTTACAAAATAAGCGCCCATCAGACGTACTTCATTTCCTGGGAACATACGGAAATATTTCTTAGGCGGTTCTTCCATAAAGTCTTCTCTTTCGATATATACTTCGCGGCTGAACGGAACCTTTCTGCTTCCCAGCTCTGGATTTTCCAGGTTGTTTGGAACATCCAGTTCTTCTACCTGTCCCTCCGGATAGTTGTCGATCACCAGTTTTACAGGATCTAAGACAGCCATCATACGGGACTTCTTAAGCTTTAAGTCTTCGCGGATGCAGTATTCAAGCATCGCATAATCAACAGAGCTGTTTGCCTTTGAAACACCTACTAACTCTACAAAACGCTTAATAGACTCTGGTGTATAGCCTCTTCTGCGCAGTGCAGCAATGGATACCAGACGTGGATCATCCCAGCCATCTACGATACCATCTTCTACCAGCTTTTTAATATAACGCTTTCCTGTAACTACATTGGTCAGATACAGCTTTGCAAACTCGATCTGGCGAGGAGGATTCTCAAATTCGCACTCTCTTACTACCCAGTCATACAGAGGACGATGATCCTCAAATTCCAGAGTACAGATAGAGTGAGTAATATGCTCTACTGCATCCTCAATCGGATGAGCAAAATCATACATCGGATAGATGCACCATTTGTCACCTGTATTGTGATGATGCATATGGGCTACACGGTAAATAACCGGATCTCTCATGTTGATGTTAGGAGAAGCCATGTCGATCTTTGCACGAAGAACTTTCTCACCATCCTGATATTTGCCTTCCTTCATCTCCTCAAAAAGACGCAGGTTCTCTTCGATGGAACGGTTTCTGTATGGGCTTTCCTTACCTGGAGTATTAAAATCGCCTCTGTACTCTCTGATCTGCTCTGCACTTAAATCGCAGACAAATGCTTTTCCCTTTTTAATAAGGAAAACTGCACACTCATACATTTTTTCAAAATAGTTGGAAGCGAAGAACAGTCTGTCCTCAAAATCTGCTCCCAGCCACTTTACATCTGCCATAATGGACTCAACAAACTCACTCTTTTCCTTGGTGGGGTTTGTATCGTCAAAACGCAGATTGAATTTTCCGCCGTATTTCTGTGCCAGTCCATAGTTTAAAAGAATAGACTTGGCATGTCCGATATGCAGATAGCCATTTGGTTCCGGCGGGAAACGTGTCTGGACATGATCATAAACCCCTTCTGCCAGATCCTTATCAATTTCCTGCTCTATAAAGTTCTTAGAAACCGGCTCTTTTTCTTCGGTCTCTACTACAATATCTTTCTCTGCCATAACTGCTCCTCCGTGATCTCTCGTCATAATTATTTAAAATCATATCACATTTTTTGATTGTAGTAAAGCCGCAGCTTTACGATCATTTTTATTGATCTTTACATAAAAATGAAATAAAATGGCTATAAACCAGAATACAGCATAATGAAACGGAGTCATTTGAACATGAAAGCAGAAAATACACTAAAATCCTCTACTAAAAAGAAAACTGCCTATCTGTCAAGGCTTTGCATGACAGTTTTTACCATATTGCTCATTCTTCTTTTCTTTTTTATCATGTCATTAGTAAGCAAGATCCAGGGCACCGCCAGAATCGTCAATTATGCCGGCCTGATCCGTGGAAAAACGCAGCGTATCATCAAGCTGGAGATCACCGGAAGTCCTCAGGACGGAATGATTGCTGATATTGACGCTTTTATTAACGGTCTGGAAAAGGGCAACAGTGAATTAAATCTGGTACGCCTGGATGATGCTGATTTCCAGGCAAAAATGCAGGAACTGGATGCCTATTTCTCCCAGTTAAAAATGGAGATTGCAAAGGTACGAACACAAGATTATCGCCAGACGGATATTATCAACAAAAGTGAGCGTTTTTTTAATATCTGTGATGAAGCAACCGGTCTTGCTGAGGTTTATTCCCAGAAAAAAGCGACTCAGTTAGACCAGCTGGAAAAAATCGTATTCGCAGACATTGCAGGACTCCTTATCCTTATTGCCGCAGAGCTTATTAAAACTTTGCGCTACGCCGCTTTAAACCGCCTGCTCCAAAGCAAAGTATATCTGGACGAAGCTACAAACCTTCCTAATAAAAATAAGTGCGAAGAACTTTTAAATGCACCAGATCCCATTCCTGATGATTCATTTGCCGCAGTATGCGTATTTGACTTAAATAACCTGCGTATCATCAACAATACCATGGGACATGAAATGGGTGATGCTTATATCCGCTCTTTTGCCGACCAGCTGCGTCTGGCAGTCCCTGAAGGCCAATTTTCCGGAAGAGATGGGGGAGATGAATTTATCGCCATTTTCAAAGATACAGAAAGCAGTGCGGTCCATAACAGTCTCCATAAGCTGAAAAAACTTTGCAGTGATTATTCAGAAGCTCATCCGGACATGCCCATCAGCTATGCAGCCGGATATGCCACTTCAGAAGATTTTGAAAAAAGCACACTGCGGGAACTGTTTCGCTATGCAGATAAAAATATGTATATTGACAAAAACCGGGCAAAACTGGAGGAAGCAGCAAAAGAAAAGGAACTTCATTTAAAACTGCTCTCTTCTGTACGTGAACAAGGCTTTCATTTTTTACACTGCATCTACTGTGATGCCCTGACAGACCAGTACAAAGTACTGCGGGCCGGTTCTGATTTCTTTCTGGCAGATGACGGAAGTTACTCCGGTGCCGTAGAACAGATCCTTACCAGGCTGTCCCTTGCGGATAATGGAAAAAGCCTGCGAAAACAGCTGCAGCTGGAAACCTTAAATACAACGCTGACCCTTACTTCATCTCCCATCCGCCTGTTCTGCCAGTACAGTGATGGAGATATCTTTCATCGCGGCAGACTGACTTTACTTTTTTTAGATACCAATGGCTCCGGGCAGCTGCATCATTTTATCCTTGGTTTTGAAACTTTCCAAAATATAGAAAATTCTAAAACAGATGAAAAATCTCAGCTAAGCCAGTATTATGAACAAATGAAGCAGTCTATTCTGGAGAATGGAAATTATGTAGACGCTTTGCTGGAATCTGCCCAGGCCGTCTATTCTGTGGATCTGACCAATGACTGTCTGGAAAAGATTTTCTATCACACCACAAAGAAGAAAGCCGACCTGGATATTTCCCTTCCCTGCTCCTATGATGAATACTGTGAAAAGCAAAGTCAGTTCGTTACAGAAGATACACAGGAAAATTACCGGATCGTAGATTCTTCTTCTAAACTTTTAGAGCGTTTTCATTCCGGTGCAAAGCAGGTTACGGTTGAATACCAGGAACAAAATCAACAGGGCCAGATCTACTGGCTGCAAAAAACCGTACTTATGTCGCAGGATACTGTTTTTAACAATGAAACTGGAACAGAAAGCACAGTTATACACGGCATGATCTTATTTAAAAACACTTCTGTTTTCCATGAAAAAGAACTACAGGAAAATAAACGCCTTCAGGTAGCTTTTGAGGCGGCAGACTCTGCCAGCAAAGCAAAAACAGAATTTCTCAACCGCATGAGCCATGATATACGCACACCCATCAACGGAATCATGGGAATGCTGGAGATCATCCGAAAAAACCGAGAATATCATGAACGGGTGGATGACTGTCTGGAAAAGATACAGGTCTCTTCCCGTCATCTGTTAGCTCTTGTCAACGACGTATTAGATATGAGCAAGCTTGAAGCTGGTCAGGCGTCTTTTGAAGCTGTAGATTTTGATATTTCCCAGCTGATGCGGGATGTTTCCTACCTGGTAAAAGCCCAGATACTGGATATGGAGCTGACCCACCGGGCCCACAGGGAAAATATCCAGCACACTCTGCTCTTGGGCTACCCACTGCAGCTGCGCCAGATCCTGCTGAATCTTTTCAGCAATGCCATCAAATACAATAAAAAGGGCGGCTTTATTGATACCACCGCAAAGGAAGTATCCTTCGACGGCGAAACCGTGATCTATGAATTTTCTATTACAGATACCGGCATCGGAATGAGTGAATCTTTTGTAAAAAACCAGCTGTTTGAACCTTTTACACAGGAAAACTCAGATGCCCGCACCCAGTATAAGGGCACCGGACTTGGGATGTCCATCGTAAAAAAACTGATCCGACAAATGAGCGGAACCATTCAGGTAGAAAGCAAACTGGGAAAAGGAACTACTTTTACATTCAGACTGCCGTTTAAACTGGCAAAAGGAGAAAAGACAGAGAATGTTGCTGGATCTGCATGTGAAACAGGGAAAGAGCTGGATGGTATCCATATCCTTTTAGTAGAAGACAATGAGATCAATATGGAGATCGCTGAATTTTATTTAACTGACCGGGGAGCTGCTGTTTCCAAGGCTTGGAACGGAAAAGAAGCACTGGAGAAATTTGAACATTCCAAAGAGGGAACCTATGATATGATCCTTATGGATGTGATGATGCCTGTTATGGATGGTTTAGAGGCCGCTAAAAGAATACGCGCCTTAAAGAGACCCGACGGAGCAGCTATCCCTATTTTGGCTATGACCGCCCAGGATGCAGCCAGCGTTGCCAGCCAGTGCCGCCAGGCAAAGATCAATGGGTATATTTTAAAACCAACTGATCCGGAGCAGCTGACAAAGGAGATTTTAAAGCAGCTGAAACGTTCGTGAAAGTTTTTTGACTTTTGGTTGAATGAAAAGTTAAATTCCACATGTAAAAGTAAATTCCATACTGAAGACTAAATTCGATACAAAAAGGGTTTGACAGTTGTTGTCAGACCCTTTATTGTGGAATTAAGTTATTCTGTAACTCTATTTTTGAAAAAAAGAGCATGCGGCCGCCAGCAACTGGAATCGGATCCTGTAAGACTAAATTCCACCTGCCTGAGGGGGCTGACGCTGGCTCATATCCGCAGATTGATCTATTTTTGAACCTGAGTTACAGGGTAATTAAAGTGTTGACATCAGGAACCCATATCCATGCGTGAAACAGGCTTGGAAACAGGCCATGCCCCCTGCCGTGAGGCAGGGAACAAAGCCTGTTGGCACGATGTGCCAGCCTGGCATGGATATCCCTAATGTAAACACATGAAATACCAGCTTTTCAGGTTCGTGCAACACACATTAAAGCTTGTTTTTACCATTGAGAAGTGCGGGCGAAAGGATGACTTCGTCCGCAGGTATTTCATATAAACCAAAGAAATCCAGCAAAGCTTTAGGAAGCATAAGCCTGGCTAAAGAAAAAGGAGTCAGCCCATTAAGGCTCTGCCTGCAGGCGCTGTTGATATGGCTCATCATAAGGACCACATCATCCTGAGTAAGATGATCAAAGGTAGTAACTGTCTGAGGACAGATCTTACGAATGTATTCATGGTTCCTTTCACAATGAGGCTTCTGCCAGGAAGCCAAGGGGTCGCAGTAAAAGAGGCGGGTACGCAGGGAGTTTTCAATGCTGCATTCCAGAGCATCCGGGTGGCGGAACTCCATACCGCGGTCGGTAAGGACCAAAGGCATGATTTTTGAAAAAAGAGAGGTGGATACCGCACGGTTGATCCGGTCGAAAACCGCTTCTACCTGAGAAGAGTCTTTGGAGTCCAATAAATAAGCCATCATGAAAGCGGAGGAACAGAAGTGCAGGGTAAGGAGGACTTTTTTACTGCCGGAAGGCCCTACAACGGTATCCATCTCAGTGATGGGGGTATCAGGAGACTCATCAAGAAAAGCAAGAAAGTCTTTGTAAGTGCGGCCCTCAAAGATACCGCTGTCATCAATGATAAGGGAGTGAGCTTTTCTGGGCTTATATTTAACCTTTTTAGGAAGATCCAGGTTTTTGACCGAAAGGACGCAGGAAGAGATATAGTTGTAGAGAGTTTTTTCGCAGACAGGGATCTCAGGATGATTTTTCAGGATCATGTAAGGGGAATGGCCGCTGCGGATAAGAGGGGACACAAGGGAATCGAGAGCAGCCAGGTCAATTTCGGACATATTGATCCCTGTGCGGGCCTGGGTAAGAGTGGTACGGTATTCGCGGTGGGAAGGGACAGCCCGGTAGTAAAACTTATCCAAACGGCAATGACCTCTGGCAGGACAGGCATTGCAGACATAAGGTGCTTTGTCTGTTTTAGGACAGTGATAATCAAAAGGGGTATAATCGCTGCAAAAAGAGTGGCATTTTGGACAGCGTTTACAAAGTCGGCTGCAAAACAACTCCGTGTGGCAAACGGAAGTACGTTTGCAATCTTTAGCAAGAGCACACCGAAAAGGAGTTTCGTTGAATTTATTATGTTCCTGAAAGATCCGATGTTTTTTGATCTCTTTTGCGATTGTGGAAGGATCTTTGCCAAGACTAAGTGCGATCCTGCGTAAAGAGAGGGACTGTTCGAGACTTTTTTCAATAAAGATCCTGCTGCCCTGATCTAAATGTTTCTGGTAAGTTAGTTTTGTAGTTTCCATATATACCTCATTTCTACTGCGGATAGGAGGTATAATAAGCATACCTTTTTAAGGTCCTGAGTGTAAGACTAAATTCCATATAAAATGTGGGACATGTGGAATTTACTTTTTCATTTAAAGTTTTTTGACTTTTTTTCATTTTCCCGTTGACAAAAACTATTCCACATGATAGTATATATGAGGTTCGCTTCTGACGAACATAAAATGCTGCTGTGGCTCAGTCGGTAGAGCGTCGCATTGGTAGTGCGGAGGTCACGGGTCCGATTCCCGTCAGCAGCTCTTTATTTGAAAGTGCCGGAGCCTTGATTTTTCAAGGTGTCCGGATTTTTTATATATTCCATGTTCAAGTAAGAATCATTTTTATCCATTCAAGACTTTTCTGATTAATTCAATATCTTCCCCAGTTTCTTTTGCAATATCTTCTTCCGACCTTCCAGAAAGATATAGATGAAAGATTTTTCTTGCTTGTTCTATCCCTTGTTCAATTCCTCGTTTTACGCCCTCTTCCATTCCAATTTTCATGCATTCTTCTCTAAACATTCTCTTTACTTTTTCTTCGTCATATTCGTAAATACTCACTTTGACCACCTCCGCGCGGTTTTTACTTAAGAATTCTGCAAGAATACCCCTTTGAATGCAATCTTCTACTGCTTCATCCACAGCATCTGACAATGATATCTTCTTTTTCAGTCGTTTTCTAACTTCGCTTACGAACTAGTATAATCCACAATAATTATCCGCCCCTTTCACTTGTCTAAATTTCCATCTGCCGCGTCAGCTTCAATCGACGATGCTACCGGCATCGCCTCATTCAGCTTCCTTGCACATGAAAATTTATCCTGCGTGTAAGGGATCGGTAATTATCGTGGATTATACTGGGCATATTCGTTTAATTGTCTGCAGCGTTCCATCAATACTTTATTGTATCCAAGGTTCACATTCAGCACCAATGTTTCCAGCTCCAGGCTTACATGATCTGACTTTTTTGCATAAAGACTGGAATCCTCTCTGCTTTGTTTTTGGAATTTTAAGCATTGAAGATTTCTAAGATTTTTACAAAAGAAAATGGCGAATGCCTTTAGAATTGCTAGAAATATCATGCTTATCCTTACTATAGCATTTTATAATCATTTAGGCGGGGGGTGGTAAAACAAATTAAAGGGCTGCTGCGAAGCGCAGAAAACGGAGGCAGAAAAATAGAGGCTGTATTTTGCAACAGCCTCCTCAATCCTGTATTCACACTATTGGTAATTCATCGGATAAAATTAGTTTTTATCTTATCTTCTGCTTCTGGAACAGCCACACCGGCCTTCTTTCCTGCTTCAATACACTTTAACAGCCATGCCATGTTCTTTCCCAGGATACGCATGATCTGAATGCCTTCTTCGTCTTTCATCACTTCTTCCGGTGTATTTCCGTGTACCATATTCCAGTAACAGGATGACACAACCGGCATCTGATGATAGGAGAAATATTTTGTGAGCACATCTAAAGTTGCAGTCGTTCCAGCTCTTCTGGCAGATGCCACAGCTGCTGCCGGTTTATAGAACATATCTTTTCCTGCTACAGATGCCAGACGGTCCATGAATTCGATGATCTGACCGGTCGGGGATGCCCAGTAAACAGGGGAACCTACTACTAATGCGTCAGATTCTTTTAATTTAACTGCTGCCGCTTTTACATTTTCCATATCTGGATCACCCGCCTGGAATACTTCTGCGTCAATGCCTTCTGCCTTTAATGTATCGGCAACTACATTCAAAGCTGTGTAGGTGCAGCCATTCTTTCTTGGGCTTCCATTTAATAATAAAACCTTCATTTTCATTTCCTCCTCATGTATATTTTCCCGGACCTGGCCCCATAAACGAAACCCGGTTCCGAATGAATATCATACGTAAATATGCTATAAAATACCTTCGTAACCTGCTCTTAGTATATCACAGGAAGCGTCAAATTTTTCTTTTTCTTCATGAGTCAGTGACAACGGCAGGATCCTCTGCACCCCATTCTGATTCAGGATACATGGAACGCCGGTAAATACATCCCTCTGGTCATATTCCCCACGCAGCATGGCAGAAACAGTGAGAACACTGTGTTCATCTCCTAAAATAGCCTTGGTAATACGGGTCAGAGCCATACCAATGCCATAATAAGTCGCTTTCTTGGCTTCAATGATCTTATAGGCTGCCGTGCGCACCTCTTCCTCAATTCGGAATAAATGTGTTGTCAGGGAAGATTCCAGTTCCCGGTCCAGTTCTAAAATGGATTTTGTCGCCAGAAATGCCTGGCTCCAGGGAACAAATTCACTGTCCCCATGTTCTCCCATAACATAAGCGTGGATATTTCTGGGATCCACCTGTAAAAACTCTCCTAAAAGATAACGAAGTCTTGCTGTATCTAAGGCCGTACCGCTTCCCAAAACCCGCCGGGGATTAAAACCAGACAACGTACATGTAATACGTGTCATAATATCCACAGGATTCGTAGCTACTAAAAAGATCCCATTAAACCCGGAAGCTGTTACCGGTTCAATGATAGAGCGGAACACCTGCGTATTTCTCTTTAAAAGATCCAGCCTTGTCTCTCCCTGTTTCTGGGCAACTCCCGCAGCTACTACCACCAGATCTGCATCCTGACAGTCTTGGTATTCCCCTGCATATATCTTCATGCTGGAACCGGCAAACGCAAGACCATGATTTAAGTCCATAGCCTCTCCCTCAGCCTTCTTTTTATCCACATCTATCAGTACCAGTTCATCACATACAGACTGATTCAAAAGGCAGTATGCATAACTCATGCCTACCATTCCCGTTCCCACAATGACGATCTTTCTTTTATCTGTTTTCATAAAAACTCCTTCCTGAATAAGCATTCTCTATTCAGCAAGGAATTTTCAGGATCTATAATCTTGCCAGCTTCTTCTCCATCAGCTCTGTATTGCTGCTGTAGATAATTGCTGTATCCTTGCTGATCACATTTTGTCTGTAAAGAGCAAGGAGGCTGTTGTCCATGGATACCATTCCTTCTTCCTGGGAGGTGGCAATGATACCGTCGATCTGATGGGTCTTTGACTCGCGGATCATATTTCTGATAGCATTATTTAAGAACATGATCTCAAAAACAGGACGTTCTCCGCCATCTAACGTAGGAACCAGCTGCTGACACACCACTGCATCCAGTACCATAGAAAGCTGGGTGCGGATCTGCTGCTGCTGATTTGGCGGAAAAGCATCGATCACACGGTCAATGGTATTGGCCGCTCCCAGCGTATGCAGAGTTGACAGGATCAGATGACCTGTTTCTGCTGCAGTCATGGCAATACTGATCGTCTCATGGTCACGCATTTCTCCAAGTAAGATCACATCTGGTGCCTGGCGCAAAGAAGCGCGAAGACCGGAAACGTAGCTGTCTGTATCGGTTGCGATCTCACGCTGGGTAACAACGCTCTTTTTATGCCTGTGCAGATACTCGATCGGATCTTCCAGTGTAATAACATGGGCATTACGGTTTTTATTGATCTCATCAATGATACATGCAAGTGTGGTACTTTTGCCGCTTCCCGCAGGTCCCGTTACTAATACCATTCCTCTGGTAAGCTTAGCTATACCCATGATCACATCGGGCAGATTTAACTGGCTGGCATCCGGAAGTTCAAAACGCACTACCCGGATAACCGCTGCCAGAGAACCTCTCTGACGGAAGATATTGGCCCTGAATCTGGATACACCGGGAATTGCAAAGGAAAAGTCATCATCTCCGTGGGATAAGATCCGCTCCATGCTCCTGTTTTTTGCTATTTCATAAATTCTTGTTATCATCTGATCCATCTCATCCGGCATGATTTTTTCTTCGCCCTGGCAGATGATACGTCCGCCGATCTTATAAGAAAAAGGCATACCTGGAACCAGAAAAATGTCTGCTGCGTTCTGTTCCACAGCCTGTGTCAGAAGTTCCATTACCTCCATTACTCTTCCTCCCGTTATCATTCCCGATTTCTTTTATTTTAACCAAATCAAACCGTGACGCATCGATATCCTTCGACTCTCATTTAACCTGTGCAAAGCCTAATTTCCACTCCACACTGGCATAGAATCATCGATCTCATAATTGCCGCTGTCATATACATACCATGACTTCACTTCATATCTGCTTTCATCTCCTGTAAGCGCCAGGTCGATATGCAACGCCTGTCCATGCTCCATGGAAATGTCTGTACTTATATATCCTGTTTCCTCATCTACATTACAGCCAAGTTCTGACGCCAGTTTTCCGGCAGCAGACTGGATTTCTTCCTGTGACATGGACTTTCCGGCTGTTTCTTTCTGTAAAACAGCATCTGCCTGTTTTAACCACTCTTCCCCTTTTGCGTCTGCCTGGTAGTATTCTGTCACTGCCCGGGCACTTCTTTCTGCCAGACTTAAATCTCCCCTGGCACTGCTTAAGGACAAAAGGCAAAACGTAGACAGACATAAGATAATAAAAATAAGGATCAAAGAAGTAAGACCGATATTTACTTTATGTTTAGCTGCCTCTCCGGCCATTCTTCCACCTGCTTTCTGTCATACCTACTTCTTGTATTTGGTGTATGCATGATCTTCATCATGGTTTCACATACTGTTCTGTAAAAATATGAAAGATCTCACTTCCTCTGTCAGCTGAATTTCCATAATCAAAAATAACCACTGCAATTTCCCGCATCTGATCTTTCACACCTGTTGTGACCTCTCCTGCATAAGCTAGTTTTTTTCCATTTTTTTCCAGTTCTCCTGTGTCACGGTAACAATTCCATTTTTCATCCCATACCACCTGATAGGTATGAACATCTGCACTGCTTTCTATCAGCTGATACCTGGAATTGATCTCTGCATTTTCCGTTTTCCAGTTTTTTAGAACTGTACTGAAGCTGCCATCCGGCAGGGAAGTTCCAAAATTCTCTATATTTCCAGCCTTTATCTCTTCTGTCAGACTTTCCGCCGCCAAAACTGCATGATTAATATCCCGGGCGTTTTTGCTGATCCTGTCTGCTTTCACGAAAGCCGAAAGGCAGACTGCCACACAAAGCATAAAAAAGCCGGCAGCTATTACCATTTCCATCAAAAATGGTCCAGAACCAGACCCTCTATTTCTGCTCATTGGCATCCTTTCCTCCGCTTCTTAATGAAAGTTTTAAACTTGCCGCTCCTTCTCCCTGGGTCTGCAAAATAATGCTACTTCCCTTTTTTTCCATAGAAAGCCCGGAACATTCCAGTATTTCAAGGCCGTCTTCAAGGCCCAGTCCGCTGTTTTCATCTGTAAAAAGTTCCCGGATACTGCCGTCTTTCCAGTAGATCCAGGTATGATACGTTTCTTCTCCGATCTTCTGTTTTAGCTGCAGCACAGATGTACCGTCTACTTCTATTATATCCACTCCATCTTGCCGGTCACCCTGGCGTATTTTATTGGCTATATAACTTAATGCTGTCGTGCCTGAAAAATTCTCGTCACTGCGTTTTGTGATATTTTCATACACCTGACTTCCCATAAGAACAGAAAAAAGGGCGCATAAAACGAATACAAGAAACAGAAGCATGGTAAAAAGACCGCTTATAGACTGTCCTTTTGTCTGTGTCTTTTCTTTCATTTTACAGCGTCCTCCTGTTCTGCCGGGAGCACAGTGATCTCCGGCATAATATTAGAAGCAAATCCGTCATAAAACACATTGTATTTATTATGGTCGATCTGGACCCCATAATTTTCTTCCAGATATTCCACACTGGGCAGATACCTTCCTTCAATTGCATAACACTGCACAGATGCCCTTGCAATGGCTTTGCGCAGTGTTTCATGGTTTCTTTCACCGGTTCTGTTTAAAAATCTCAGGGAACCGGCTCCAAAAACGGCTGCTGCTGCTAAAAGCAGCAAAAAGGATAACAGAAGCCCTCTAAACTCCCCTTTATCCTCTTTGTCTCTACTTACTCTTATTTTCACAGGATACCTCCAGTCTGCATCATGTTCTCTCACACACTTTCTGTTAAATGGCAGAAAGTACACCCGCAAGAGGAAGCATGACCGAAAGCAGCACCAGACCTACTGATACTGCCAGTACTGCTACAATAGTAGGCTCAAATCTTGCGATCATATTGTCAATGGCAGTATCTGTTATCTCTTCGTAATCATTGGATATCTCTTCCATCACGCTGTCAAGATGACCGCTTCTGGTACCTACTTTTATCATCTGGATGTAAAAACCGGAAAACATCCCTGTTTCTTTTAGTGCTTCATAGTAACTTTCGCCCAGTTCCAGTTTTTCAGAGCATTTTTTCAGCTGCTCTGATATCACGTCATTTTCAGCCAGCTCACCTGCCAGTTCCAGTCCCTTTTCAAATTCCAGTCCACTTCTTAATGTAAGAGAAAGAACAGATGTAAAACGTCTTTTTGCAACAGCCTGAGCGATCTTGCTGCGATTCTTTATCTGACGGATCATATTCTGGACAATATTAACATGGATACCCATTTTCCCTGCAATACTCACAGCCCCGATCATCACAGCGATCAAAGCTGTTAAAACAAGAGCCGCACCGCTGAAAATCCCGCCTAAACGGATTGCAGACTGTGCCACCGGTGACATTTCCGCTCCCAGCTGTTCATATACCTTTGAGAAAATAGGCATTACTTTTACAAACAGGACAAATAATACCACAAGGAGCATAACGATCATCATAGCCGGATAGGTAACTGCGTTTTTTACTGCCCGGATCAGCCGGTCTTCTTTCTCATAATAGTCAGAAAGAGATTTCATCATCTGATCCAAAGTACCTGTTTCCTGCCCCAATTTGGCCATACGGATCACATAAGGCGGAAATACACCTGTATCTTCTAAAACTTTAAAACAGGGATCTCCCAGCTCTGCTCCCTCTGCCATATAAAGAAGCATTTTCTTTTCTTTTTCATCCGCAGCATCCTCTGCCATAATGGAAAATCCTTCATCTAATGGCACCGCAGCTTCCAGAAGCAGCGAGATCTGCAGGCAGAAAGCAGACAGTTCACTGTAGGAATAAGGGTGCCACTGTCTGTTTTTATCATCCTTATTTTCAAGTTCTGCCATTGCATTTCCCCCTGTCATTTATGTTCCATATTGCTGTCTTTTATGTCCCACATTGGACACTTTCACATGTACACTTTATCCGTCTTTAATAACTATATTTTGCCTTATAATTGGCACCATTTCCAATATACTGCATGATCTCCTGGCTCTGCTTTCCTGAAGAAGCAAAAGTAGGATCCATCAATTTCCAGTCATGGCCGTCAAAATAGATCACATTATCCACCCATCCCTGGCCTTCCAAAAATACATTGATCCATGCGTGATAAAGGCTTCCTGTATATCCTACTACAAGCTTGGTCGGAATATCCTGGGAACGCAGCATAGCTGTCATCAAAGCTGCATAGTCAAAGCAGATGCCCTTTTTCTGTGCAAGAACTACATCTACATTTGGAAGATAACCAGACTGCACAGACTGAGCTTTCGCTGTATCATAGGTCAGGTTATTGATCACATAATTATAAATATCCGTAACAACCGTGATCTGGTCCGTAGCGCCTGCTGAAAGTTCTGCGCCTTTCTGCACAGCCGCACTGGCAGGATTAAAGTTTACATACTGATTGGGATATAAAAACGGTCCAAAGGTATCTGTAATATTCACATCCAGACTCTGACTGAATGCCTGGGAGTACTGGGTTCCCTGAATATTTTCAAATACTTTTACCTGATACGTACCATTTCCCTCAGATAATGGGAATACTTCATACGTGCCACTGCTGTTTAAGTCATATGTATAGGTCTCAGAACCACTTTTTGACACCTGGACCTTGATTTTTCCTACGCTGCCGGTGTATTTCACCATGATATAGCCGGATGCTGTATTGGATGCATCCAAAGTAGCTTTATCATTTTTATATACAGTCACACCTGACGCGATCGGTGTCAGCACATGACTTCCTGCCGGTTTGCTGTATAACGGAACCTGCCCATCTTCAATCGTCGTCTGTGAAGTCTGCTGCGCTGCCAGACCTGTCATAAGAGCAGTCTGGCCTGATGTGATCACAGTTGCTGCTGCCAGTAAGGCAGCTGTTATCTTTTTTGTTCTTTTCAAAGCTGTTCAACTCCTTGTTCTGCCGCGCTGTCAAATGCTCCTGACTATTATTTAGCCAGACGCTGACGCACGATCTCATAAGCTAAAACACCTGCTGCAACAGAAGCATTCAGGGAATCAATATCCCCCTTCATAGGAATGGATGCTACCATATCGCAGTGTTCCTTTACAAGTTTGCTGACGCCTTCCCCCTCATTTCCGATCACAAGTCCTATAGGGCCGGTAAGATTCATCTTGTACATCACCTCGCCGCCCATATCGGCACATACAAACCAGAGACCTTTTTTCTTCAGACCTTCCATTGTAGCAGTCAGGTTTGTAACTTTTGCAACCGGAGTATAATTAAGCGCACCGGCCGATGTCTTCGCAACGGTAGCTGTCAGACCAACTGCACGGCGTTTAGGAATAATAACTCCATGGGCGCCAGCCAGATTGGCAGTTCGGATGATAGCTCCCAGATTGTGAGGATCTTCGATCCCGTCAAGCAGGAATAAAAATGGCGGTTCACCTTTTTCTTCTGCCAGTTTCAGCATGTCCTCCACCTCAGCATACTCATAAGCAGCCGCATAAGCAATAACACCCTGATGTTTTCCTGTCTCAGACATCTGGTCTAAGCGTTCTTTGGCAACATAATTAATAATCGTATCGTATTTTTTAGCTTCTCTGACAATAGTTCTCACCGGGCCATCCTGACAGCCATCTAATACAAACAGCTTGTCAATGGTCTTGCCGGAGCGAAACGCCTCTAATACGGCATTACGGCCTTCGATCGTCAGTTCTTCGTATCTCATTTATGATCCTCCTTTGGTGCTGGTGTTTTATCTTCCATTGCACCGATCTTTTCAAGGCCCATGCTTACAAGTTCTGTCAGACGTTCAAAACGTTCTTCAAGGAACAGCCAGCCTACCAGTGCCTCAAACCCGGTTGCTGTGCGGTAATCTGCCATGGTGGCATGTTTTGCCATAGTAACAGACTTGGCATTGCGTCCTCTTTTATAAACAGCATGTTCCTGTGCAGTCAGCTCTTCTTCCAGGAGACGGATCATTGCAGCCTGTGTACCGGCTTTAACCAGTTCTGCGCTTTTTTTATGGAGCTTATTGACCTGGATACTGCCTTTGTTGACTACTTTGGCGCGGATCATCACTTCATAGACCGCATCTCCGATGTATGCCAGCACCAGAGGGGAATAGGTTCCTGCATCTACAGGACCCATTCCCATTGTTTTTTTATAAAATCCCAGAAAGTCCTTTAAAGTTATGCTCTCTTCCACTTTACACCCTCTCTGGTATCTTCCAGAACAATACCCATATCCAGAAGTTTTCCTCTGATCTCATCTGCAAGAGCAAAGTTTCTGTCTTTTCTTGCCTGCTGTCTTGCTGCGATCATTTCCTCAATCTCGCTGTCAAGAACTTCTGTCTTTCTCTCTGTGATAATACCCAAAACATCGCATAACTGGCAGATGGTCTTTAACAGGCAGGAAACGTAGGATTTTGTGCTGGAAGCATCTGCTGTGGAGTTAGACAGTTTTACCAGCTCAAAAATAGCAGAAACTGCATCTGCAGTATTAAAGTCATCTTCCATAGCTGCTTCAAATTTTTCACGCAGCTTCTGTACTTCCACCATCTTTTCCTGTTCTGCGCAGGTCTCCGCATTGCCTTCTGCCTTTGCATCCAGCTCTTTTAAGCGGTCTACTGCTGTAAGGATACGCTCCAAGCCATTCTTGGAAGCCTCCATCAGCTCTGCACTGAAGTTGATCGGGCTTCTGTAGTGTGCGCTCAGCATGAAGAAACGCAGTACCTGCAGATCATATTTCTCAGCAATATCACGGACAGTAAAGAAGTTTCCAAGAGATTTGGACATCTTCTTATTGTCAATATTTAAGAAACCATTATGCATCCAGTAATTTGCAAAGGTCTTGTCATTTGCACACTCACTCTGTGCGATCTCATTTTCATGGTGTGGGAAGATCAGGTCTTCACCGCCTGCATGAATATCGATCTGATCACCCAGATAATGCTTTGCCATAACAGAACACTCAATATGCCAGCCTGGACGTCCCTGGCACCATGGAGACTCCCAGTAAGGCTCGCCTTCTTTTTTAGGCTTCCACAGTACGAAGTCGTTTGGATCTTCCTTAACTTCTTCACCGCTTACCTTTAATTCACGGAAACCGGACTGAAGTTCGTCTAAGTTCTTGTGAGACAGTTTGCCATATTCTTTAAAAGACTTAACTTTAAAATATACAGTTCCATCATCTGCAACATAAGCATGGCCCTTGTCGATCAGCGTCTGGATCATGGTAAGCATGCCCTGGATCTCCTGAGTCGCCTGTGGATTTACAGTTGCAGGCTTCACATTTAATGCTGCCATATCCTTTTTGCATTCTTCAATATAGCGTTTGGAAATGACTTCTGCATCTACGCCTTCTTCATTTGCCTTCTTGATGATCTTGTCATCTACATCGGTAAAGTTGGATACATACTGTACATCGTATCCCTTGTACTCAAAATAGCGGCGTACTGTATCAAATACGATCATTGGTCTCGCATTTCCAATGTGGATCAGATTATAAACAGTAGGTCCGCACACATACATTTTTACCTGTCCTGGTGTTAATGGGACAAATTCTTCTTTTCTTCTTGTGAGCGTATTAAAGATTTTCATAATGTCTCCTCATTTCTGCGCATTTTATATGCATGTTTATTTATGTTATCCCTTTTATCCTGTAATGTACTCTCAGAATCTTTTTTCACCCGCTTTTATACTCGCTTTTTACGAAGATTTTCTGAAGACATACAGTCATATTACTTCTGAGAACCGCAGCAGCCTCCACAGCCCCCGCAGCCTTCATTTACTATTTTATTATCATAGCAGTAATCAGCTACTTCCGTCAATAATGTAATTGCCTGTGAGGAAATTCCCTCACCGCTTCCGGTAAAGCCAAGTCCTTCTTCTGTAGTAGCCTTCACACTGACTCTGGATACATCCAGATGAAGGGCCGCTGCAATGTTCTCTGCCATTTTTGGACGATAGTTTAATAATTTAGGGCGCTGGGCAATGATCGTAGCATCGATATTTTCCACTACATAGCCTTTTTCCTCTAACAATTCCCCTACTTTTTTCAGAAGTTCTATACTGGAGATCCCCTCATATTCCGGATCTGTATCTGGAAAATGCTGTCCAATATCTCCTAAAGCTGCTGCCCCTAACAAAGCATCCATAACCGCATGAACAAGGACATCCGCGTCGGAATGTCCTAAAAGTCCTTTTTCATATGGAATTTCTACACCGCCAAGGATCAGCTTTCTTCCTTCTACCAGTTTGTGTACATCATATCCTTGTCCAATCCTCATTGATCTTATATCTCCTTTATAAATGAATGTATCCTGTTGATCTTCTGTCTGACACCTCTTGTTATCAGAACATCATCCGTACCTTCCGCGGAATACATTCTGCCTGTATATCATTTACATTTCCGCATACTTCCCCATCTACATGGACTGGAAGCGGGGCATCTGTGTGTATTTTCACTTCACGGCATTCATAAGTCCTGGTGCCTTTATAGCGCTTCTTTCTGCCTGTCATAGCACCTAAAAGAATCGGTACCAGCTTCATTCGGTTGGGATGGCTGACAACACAGATGTTCATCAGTCCGTCTTTCCCATCTGCTTTGGGAGCAAAAACGAAGCCACCGCCTTCTGATGGCTGGATGTGGCAGGATATAAACAGGATATTGTTAAATTCTATCCTTTTTACACCATCTAAAACAATATATCCCCTGGAGGACCTGCATTTAAAAAACTGTCCGATACCAAGGAGCAGATAAGAAAGCCTGCGGAAACCCAGATGTCCTAAATGACTGCGCAGTTTGGAATCAAGGGCCGCCTGACAGACAGCTGCGTCAAAGCCGATACCTGCGCTGACCAGAAAACGTCTATGGAATGGTTCCCCTTTTCCATAAGAAAGAACACCGTAATCGATCACGGAAAAATGTCTTGGATAAAGCTGTTTCTTCAGACACCTTACCGGACTGGCCGGCATATGTAGACTGCGCCATAAGTCATTTCCTGTTCCCGCTGGAATATACCCCAGGTTTAAAGGGCCATGAAAAGAAACTCCATCTAAGACTTCATTCATGGTGCCATCTCCGCCTACAACAATAAGGAAGAACGGTTTTCCTGCTTCCTTGGTAAGCTCATGGGCTGCGTTCCTGGCTTCGCCGATCCCGTTTGTCAGAACCGCTTCGTATTCAATATTGTGCCGATCCATATAACCGGCGATGGCTCTCCACACTTTCCATCCTCTGCCTGAGCCTGCATTTGGGTTGATAATAAAATGGTACATAGGCAAACGGGTGTCCTTTCCTTGGATTTTTTATAAAAAACGCGCTCTACTGTCTGCTGGCGCAGACGGCCCGTTCGTTAATAAGCTTGGAAAAAACAAATGCCGCTGACGCGGCGCTTGTTCTCCCGCCACGATACTCACGGGCACGCGCTGGCGCGCTCTACTGTCTGCTGGCGCAGACGGCCCGTTCGCTAATAAGCTTGGAAAAAACAAATGCCGCTGACGCGGCGCTTGTTTTTTCCGGCGCTTATTACATTATAGCATACCATGGGGAAAAAACATATAAAACACATCGAAAATTTCTATTAAATAGTAACCACTCGGTTACTGTACATATACAGTTCAGCCACGCATATTTAATCATTGTTTCCTTTTGATCCGCACCACTGCAAAAAAGCAATCTGTTTTCACAGATTGCTTTTTTCATAGCGAGAGGGGGATTTGAACCCTCGACACCGCGGGTATGAACCGCGTGCTCTAGCCAACTGAGCTATCTCGCCATATTCAGTTAATGGATGGGGCCTACAGGGCTCGAACCTGTGACCCTCTGCTTGTAAGGCAGATGCTCTCCCAGCTGAGCTAAGACCCCATATCCGCTTTCACATTTGTCTCAAATGCGATTGCTTGAACAGTATAATCTAAATTGTAGCAATTGTCAATACTTTTTTTAATTATTTCTTCAAAAAAGTTACAGCCCGGCACATTCTCCCCTTGGCCGGGCTGTAATAAATACTCCCTTATTACTCTTCCACGTTCTTTTTAATAACTCCTAAGATCACGCATCCGACCACAGCTCCGATCACAACAGCTGCCAGATACATAACTGGATTTCCAATAGTCGGCAGTACAAATAATCCGCCGTGAGGCGCCCTTAAGGTACAGCCAAATGCCATGGACAGACCTCCTGCCACTGCGGAGCCTACCATGCAGGATGGGATCACGCGAAGAGGATCCTGGGCTGCAAATGGAATTGCTCCTTCTGTAATGAAGGAAAGACCCATTACATAGTTTACCACACCAGACTGACGTTCTTTTTTAGTGAATTTCTTCTTAAACAAACTGGTGCACAGTGCGATCGCTAATGGCGGTACCATTCCTCCAGCCATTACCGCTGCCATTACTTCAAAGTTTCCTTCTGCCAGCTGGGCAGTTCCAAATACGTAAGCAGCTTTGTTGAAAGGGCCACCCATATCAATGGACATCATACCACCAAGGATCATACCTAAAACTACGCGACTGGTTCCTCCCATTCCATTTAAAAAGCTGGTCAGACCGTCATTGATCATGCCCATATACGGATTGATAAAGGTAGTCACTACTGCTGCAAGGAAAATACCGATCACCGGATACAGAAGAACCGGCTTGATGCCTTCCAGTGACTTTGGAAGTTTTGAAAACAATTTCTTAAGCCCCAAAACAAGGTAACCACCTGCAAAACCTGCAAACAACGCTCCCAGGAAGCCGGCATTTACATCTCCGCCAGCCGGATTTGCAAAAGTTGAACCCATTTTTGCGATCAGACCAGCCACCAGACCAACAGCCAAACCAGGACGGTCTGCAATACTCATGGCAATAAAACCTGCAAGGATCGGAAGCATCATACCAAATGCCTGCTCACCAATGGTCTTTAAGTAAGCTGCCAAAGGAGTATTCTTACCAAAATTAGACGGATCAATGGAATAATCATCCAGCAAGAAAGCAAGGGCAATAAGGATACCGCCGCCGATGACAAACGGAAGCATGTGAGAAACACCGTTCATCAGATGCTTGTAGATCTGTCTTCCCACACTGTCCTTTTCTCCTTCTGAAGCTGTACCGGAAGTTTCACCGGAATAATGGTAAACCGGTACCTTTCCGCTTACCGCCTGATTGATCAGTGCTTCTGCTTTATGAATACCATCCGCTACAGGTACCATGATCACAGGCTTTCCGTCAAAACGGGCCATTTCTACATTCTTATCAGCTGCAACAATGATGGCCTCTGCTGCCGCGATTTCTTCTTTGGTCAGCACATTCTGTGCACCGCCAGAGCCGTCTGTTTCAGCTTTCAAAGAAATGCCCAGCTTCTTTCCTGTATTTTCCAGGTTTTCTGCCGCCATATAGGTATGAGCAATTCCCGTAGGGCATGCAGTAACAGCAAGAACCCGGTAATGTGTATCGTCAGCTGATCCACTATTTCCTGCTGCATCTGCTGCTTTATCCACATTTTTATCCTCTGTCTCATTTTCAGCCACTGTTTCTGCCGTTTTTTCCTCTTCGCCAAAACGTTCCTTTTCCGCTTTATCGATAATATCCAGAAATTCATCTGTATCCTTCGCTGCGATCAGGCTTTCCTTAAAGCCCGGATTCATCAAAAGCGTGGACAGTCTGGACAATGCCTGTAAATGTACATCATCTCCCTTGGCCGGTGCAGCGATCATAAAGATCAGATTTGCCAGAGAACCGTCAAAAGCTTCATAATCCACTCCATCGGGAACAACCATTGCAGCCAGTCCAGGTTCCTTAACTGCGTCTACCTTTGCATGCGGGATAGCGATTCCTTCCCCGATCGCTGTGCTTCCAAGAGCCTCTCTTGCTAAAATTCCCTCCTTATACCCCTGTGTACTGTTAAGACGCCCACCTGCATTCATCAGTGAGATCAGCTTGTCGATGGCTGCATTCTTATCTGGCACCTTTACGCCCAGTTCAATGCTTTCTTTCTTCAACAGCTCTGTAATACGCATGTGTATACCTCCTTATCACATTTTTTTCATGCCCATATTTTTGCTGCTTCTGCAGCATTTTTCTGTATCTATCACTGCAGCTGCTTCATTAATTCCATGATCAACTCTTTTGTGCCGATACCATAGGAAAATGCTGTTGCACCGCCGCTTGCTGTTCCAAGCTTTAACGCATACTTATAATCCCCTTTTTCCAGATAACCAGCTAAAAAACCTGCTACCATGGAATCACCGGCGCCTACGGAATTTTTCACTGTTCCTTTGCAGACACCTTCCTTATAAATATGTCCATCATCTGCCACTAGCAGTGCTCCGTCTCCCGCCATGGAAACCAGTACATTCACAGCACCCCGTTTCTGCAGTTCCTTCGCGCACTCTATAATTTCTTCTTCCGTCTTTAATTCTCTTCCAAACATCTGTCCCAGTTCATGGTTGTTTGGCTTGATCAGAAACGGCTTTAATGGCAGTACATCCAGAAGCAGATTTTTTTCCGCATCCACAGTCACGCAAATTCCCCGTCCGTCCAGCCTTTTCATGATCTCCTCATAAATATGATGACTGATCATAGAGGGAATGCTTCCGGAAAGCACCAGCACATCTCCTTTTTTCAGACGGTCCAGTTTTTCAAACAAAGCATCCACATCTTCCGGCCCGATATCCGGTCCCATACCGTTGATCTCTGTTTCTTCATCTGACTTCATCTTTATATTAATGCGGGACATACCTTTTTTTACATGGATAAAATCTGATGCAAATCCCAGTTCCTGTGCCCTTTTTTCTATCTCCGCTCCGGTAAATCCCGCTACAAATCCAAGCGCTGTACTTTCATATCCCAGATTTGCCAGCAGAGCAGATACATTGATCCCCTTTCCTCCGCAGATCATATTTTCTGATATGGTCCGGTTGATCTTACCTGGAGTAAAATGATCTACTGAGATCACATAATCCAGTGCCGGATTAAAAGTCACCGTGTAAATCATGTGTCATATCTCCTTGTTTTTAAGAAATTTTATTTCTTATCTTTATGGTTTTAATATAATATGATTTTTATTTTTCGTCAATAGCATTTTATGAGAAAAATATTTTCATGGCATTTTTCAGCGTTTTCTCCAAAAAGAGCCGCGTTTTTCTGTAAAATGCGGCTTCTTTTTGTGCATATTATTGTATGTTGCTTTACATACAGTCTTGGGGCTGAACTGTAACTTTTTAATCTCTCTGTTTATCAGATGATATGGCTTTTTCATGACGTCTGATATGCTCTATGGCGTCTTTCTTTCCTGACATAAGAAGAAGATAGATGATCTCGATCACAGTAGTAACTGTCACTCTTGAAAACCAGAATTCTTCTGTAAGAAGCTTCTCTCTGGTGGCAGTAATGATCTTATAATCGCAGATCTGGGCCAAAGGAGATTCCCGGTTGTTTGTGATCAGTACCAGTGTGCTTCCATTTTCCTTCGCTCCTAAAGCCAGTGTTTCCAGTCGTTTGGAAGAACCGGAATTTGAAATGATCAGAACCACATCCTCCGGTCCCAGGTTGAATGCATAAGCTGCCTGTGCCTCCCAGATGTCTCCCGCTACTGCTGGAATTCCCAGCTGATTCAGCTTAAACGCGCCGTCCAGTGCCACAGGAATGGTATTTCCCACAGCCGCCAGCTGCACCATTCTTGCATGTTCCAGCTTATCCAGTATGATCTCCAGATTTTTGATATCCATCATCTTTATAGTTTCTGTTAATTCTGCAATTTTATTCGCAAGAATATTTTTTAAAGACTGTTCCAGATTCATTCTGTCTATATCATTGGTCACTTCCTGGCTCTGGTGCTCTTCTTCCAGGATTTCCCTGGCAAGTGTCAGTTTCAGGTTCTGAAATCCCTTAAATCCGCATCTGCGGCAAAACCTGGACACCGTTGCATCACTGGTCCCACTGGCTTTTGCCAGTTCCCCTACTGTCATATCCACTGCCTGTTCTTTATGTTCCATAATATAATCTGCAATTTTTTTCTCTGCCTCAAAGAAACTGTCATAAGCAGAACATATCACCCCTAGAACGCTTCGTGCTTCGCTCATTTCTTACACCGCCAATCTCATGTAAATTTATTTCTTAGTAATAAATATAGCATAACCAAAATAAAAATAAAAGAGAACTTTATTAAGATTTCCTAACTCCCCTTGTTTTTCAAAATTTACCGTGTTATAATTCTCCACGATAAAAAAGCACAATGTATAAACATATAATGTATAAACATATATTTTTTAATGTCTAAATACAAGATCGAGAAAGGAAAGTATGAAAAAGATCCGCGATATTTTACACAAATACAGGCATGCATGGCTGCTGTCCTATGCATTCATCTACCTGCCCTGGTTCTGCTACCTGGAGCGGACAGTGACCCGTGATTATCATATTATGCACGCGTCCTTAGATGACCTGATCCCATTTAACGAATATTTTATCATACCATATTTTTTATGGTTCGTTTATGTAGCCGGTACATTAGTATTCTTCCTGTTTCACAGCAAAGAAGATTACTACAAAATGTGTACTTTTTTATTTTCCGGCATGACACTGAGCCTGATCATCTGTACCTTCTTCCACAATGGTACTGACTTCCGCCCGGTGATCGATCCGGATAAAAATATTTTCAGTGCAGCAGTAGCCGCCTTATATAAAACAGATACCTGCACCAATGTATTTCCAAGTATTCACGTATACAATTCTGTAGGAACCCATATTGCCATCAGCAGAAGCCCGCTTTTTGCAAAGCACAGGATCCTAAGACTTTGTTCTTTCTTGTTAACTGTTTCGATCTGCCTGGCAACTATGTTTTTAAAACAGCACTCCATTATTGATGTTTTCGGTGCCTTTTTGATGGCTTATGGCATCCACTATTTCGTATACGGATACGCAGCAGATACGGAAGATAAGAAGATAACAGAAAAAGGGGCTGTCGCATTAGCAAATATTTTTTGCTGGGCGGCAGCCCTGCTTTATGCCCAAATGGCATCGAAATCGGTCACGTTTTCGATGCCATTCTTTATAAACGCAGTTCATTCCCAGGCATCCCTTTCGGCATGCCTTATTTCAGGCTGTTTTGTTTTCAACTATCAAAATCTATGCCCTTTTTAATGGAAAAAGATAACTTCCCGTTCTTCCGGTCTGAATCTTGCAATGAAGCTTATTGATATTTCGTCCCATCGCCAGAAGGATGCTCTCTGCCAGTGCATTTGCCTTTCCACGATACAGATATCTTCGAAAATTCATGTCCTCTTTTACGTCAGCAAAAGAACCTTCTGCCTGAATACTGCGATTCATACGGAGCATCGTTCCATACTCACTTGTGATCCGTTCCAGATCTTCTGCGCGTTTCTGGCTCATTGTTTTTGAAACCATCAGCACTTTATTGCGCTTTTCCATAGGTGTTTTGCAGTTGTTTCCCTTGATACATTCCGTTTTATAAGGACAACCAGTGCAGTCTGGGCTTCTGTAATAAGTTTTTACACTGACATATCCGCTAGTTGTTTTACTTCTGCGTTCATTTGTGACAGTTAGTTCCCTTCCGTTGAGGCAGATGTAGCTGTCCCTGTCTGCATGGTACTCCATGTTTTCCCTTCTACTGATGTCTTTTTTGTATTTTCGGGTCTTCGAAATCTCATAGTTCTGCGGCTTTATATAGGCGGTCTGTCCGTTTTCCTCAATGAAAAGATAGTTTTCTTCACTTTCGTACCCGGCATCTGCAACGACTTCTGAATACTTAAATCCCAGGTGATTCTCCATGTCTTTCAAAAACGGGATCAGGGTACGTGTATCGGTAGGGTGCGGGCTGATATCGATCCATGTGATGTATTCGGAATCCACTCCATGCTGAATGTTATAAGCAGGCTTTAACTGTCCATTCAGCATCGCGTCCTCTTTCATTCTCATGAAGGTTGCGTCAGGGTCTGTTTTGGAATAGCTGTTTCTATCCCCAAGCGTATACAGCTTTTTTGTATATTCCTTTAGTTTCTCCAGATATTGATCCAGCTGTTCCAGAGATTTCTGTAATTGTGTTTTTCTACGCCCGATTCCATGTACAAACACAATTCCCTCCTGCACTTTTATGCGGCACAACTGCTTTTTTAACCGTTTTAATGTGTGGATGGATATCCGGTCTTGGTATACGGTCCTGATTCCATAGAGTTCTTCACATTCAGCCACAAAAGAAGATAGTTTTGTGTATAACCGGGCCTGATTTTTCGTAATAGCCCGTTTCCATACAAAGGTATATTTATTGGCTGCAGACTCGATCTTGGTGCCATCAATAAAAATGGTCTTTCCTGAGATCTCACCAAGAAGATAGAGCAGATCTGACATTTGGGCAAGCAGTACCTTTGCACAAGCCGAAAAATGCAGGGAGATAAAACGCGCGATCGTTGCATGGTCAGGAGCCGGCATTCCTTCCAGGAGGTACATAAAGTTGATATCCCGTTTGCATGCCTTTTGGATATCCCTGCTTGAGTAGATTCGATTCATTACTGCATAGATGACGAGTTTCAGCATCTGACGCGGCGTTGCCTGATTTTTTCTGATCCTGCTGTAAGTTTTATACAGTTCAGAAAGGTCCATTTCCTCCACAAAGGCACTTACCAGACGAACCGGATCATCAGATGGAATAGAAATCTCTAAATCCAGCGGAAGTTTGATTTGATAATACAGAGAAAAAGAGGTATAATCTCTCTGTATTATTTTGTTTAGTCGCATAAACTGATTATACCACGAACGCCGGGCTTTTCGAAGCTCGGCGTTTTGTGTTGGGAATATGAAATGAGCTGCCGCACGTTAGTGCGACAGCCCCTTTTTTATTTGACCCTAAAGATGCAAGGCCAAACTATATTTAGTTGAATCCGTAGAATTTCTGTGTGATCTTATATCCAAGGATCAAAAGTTCTCTTCCACCTTTTCCAGGCAGATTGCATCCTTGTCCTAAAAATCCAAAACGCAGTCTCAGCCATAAAGCCAGATTCTGCTTCTTTAAAAACTCCCAGAGTTCCTTTTTCTTTTCCAGATTTTCCTCTGTCCCGGACTTGATGGCAAGTACAGAGCAGATGGTCATCATGATCTCCAGATAAGAGGTCATATAATGTTTCAGTTTCCGGTTCTGGATCTTGGTAACATCATAGTATCCCAGCATCAGCTTTGTAACCCGCAGCTGCTGGTCGATCCTTCCGATCATTACCTGTTCGTTTACAGACTGGTCGGATCTTCCGATAAAATACCGGTAGAAATTCACATCCAGATAATACATGTTCTTTACATGTGGAAGAGGCTGATATACAAAAATATTATCTACATAGAAGGTATGTTTGGGAAGCTCCAGTCCACACTGGCGCAGCAGTTCTGTCCTGTAAATAACAGAATGCATCAGGATATACTGTCCTGTCATAAAGAACTTAACATCCTTCCAGGTAAATACCTTATCCTTAGGGAAGGCAGTGTGATAATTCATCACTTTTTTCCGCTTTGCCCCTTCTTTTTCATAGACAAAGTTTGTTACCAGCATATCAATGGTCTCCTGACCATATACAAATCGTCTCAGAGTCTCCAATACCTTCTGGTATGCCTCTTCATTGACCCAGTCATCACTGTCTACCACCTTAAAGAAGACACCTGTAGCATTTTTAAGACCTGTATTTACGGCCTGACCATGTCCGCCATTTTCCTGGTGCACCGCACGGCAGATCCCCGGATATTTCCGTTCATATTCATCGGCAATTTCCGGTGTACGGTCTTTCATGGAACCGTCATCTACAATGATGATCTCTACCTCATCCCCACCTGTAAGCAGGGTATTAATACAATGTTCCATATAAGCTTCTGAATTATAGCATGGAATCGCAATGGATAATAACTTCACATTTTTCCTCCTTCGCTTCTCTATTTAATTTAGTCTCAAATCTTTTAAAACACTATACTGAAAACCACATTTAAAAGCACTGCCGCCCCGTTTGCTGCCATATGCATCAGCACAGCCATCCTGTATTTTCCAAAGGAACTGGTCTCATATCCCCATGCAAGAAGAAGGCCAAATGCAAATCCATAAATTCCCTGGATCCAGTTTCCATGATACAGGCCAAATGCAAATGCAGACAGAAGTGCAGCCGGTATCACACCCAGCCATCTTCTGAATCCCCCATAAATTCCCCTTCTGAATATCATTTCTTCAAATAAGGGGGCTGCAAACAGCGTTAAAAAAAGATACATACCCGTAGAATATGCAGACAGTTCCTTAGCTGCTGTTTCATATGAAGCAGCCATAAATTCAGGCCAGGGAATCACAAAACCGGCTAATATATTGCCTGCGGCTGCAGCCACAGCTGCAAGCAGTATTTTCTTTTCCCAGCATGGAGGCAGTATTTTCTTTTGAACCACACAGCTTTGTTTTCGCTTTATACACATGAAGTCAGTATAACACATACACTACCCTTTTGCTATCATCTTTTTGTTCTTTTCGTTGCATTTTTCCCTGTAATAAGGTATCATGATGTTAAAAATATTTCCTGAAAAGCGAGGTAAGCATTATGGCAAAAAAGAGGATCGTCATGGCCATCGGCCATAAAGATATGGGAACCAATCTTCCGGAACAGAAGGAAGCCGTAAAGCGCACTGCAAAAGTGATCGCAGACTTCATCCAGGACGGCTGGCAGGTTGCCATCGTTCACAGCAACGCACCACAGGTAGGCATGATCCATACAGCAATGAATGAATTCGGCAAACAGCACGACGGATACAGTTCCGCCCCTATGTCTGTATGCTCCGCTATGAGTCAGGGCTATATCGGCTACGACTTACAGAACGGTATACGCGCAGAACTGATCAAACGAGGCATCTATAAACCGGTAAGTACAATTCTTACTCAGGTTACTGTTGATCCTTATGATGAAGCTTTCTATACTCCTGTAAAGGTAGTTGGCCGTGTTATGAATGAAGAAGAAGCCAAAGAAGAAGAGGCTAAAGGCAACCATGTAAAGGCAGTAGAAGGCGGTTTCAGACGTATCGTAGCTTCTCCTCATCCAGTTGCCATTGTTGAGATCGATGCCATCAAAGCTTTAATGGACACAGACCAGATCGTGATCGCCTGCGGAGGCGGCGGCATCCCGGTTATGGAACAGGGATATAACTTAAGAGGTGCCAGCGCTATTATTGAAAAAGACCTTGCCACCGGTCTTCTGGCTAAAGAAATCGACGCTGACGTTATGATGATTCTTACCAGTGTTGATAATGTTACCTTAAACTTCGGAACCGATAAAGAAGAACCGATCCATCACATGAATATTGATGAAGCCAAAGCTTATATGGAACAGGGACAGTTTGAATTTGCTTCCATGCTTCCAAAGATTTCCGCTTCCGTCAATTTCTTAGAGGCAGGAAAAGGCCGAAAAGCCATTATTACTTCCCTTGACAAAGCAGAAGACAGCTTAACAGGCGAAGCAGGAACCACGATCGAATAAAATCGAATCAATAAAAGAAAACCAGGCATCCTATTACAGGGCCTGGTTTTTTGTTGTTATTTTATTGATACATTCATTTATAAAACTCTCTTTAACATATTCATCAATTCATCTACACTTACCGGCTTGGACAAATGGCCGTTCATACCTGCTTCATAAGACTTTTCTCTGTCTTCTTCAAACGCATTTGCCGTCATTGCAACGATCGGTATGGATGCGATCTGAGGATTGCTTATTGCGCGGATCTGTTTGGTTGCTTCATATCCATTCATCACAGGCATCTGGATATCCATAAGGATCAGGTCATTTCTTTAATATATTCCGTTACTTTTTCCCTTGATATATCCAGGGCGATAGAAAGCTCTGAATTCAGATAATCTTCCGCCATGCGAAAATATCTCTCATCCAGATCTGTCACTTTTTTCTTATGCTCGATCCGCTCCTGTTTTCGCAGATACAGCGCTTTGATCATACTTACCCATACCCGGCAGTCACAAGTCTTTAAAGCTTCCTTATAACGTTCTTCCCTCTGCTTATCATTTGCCACGGTCATTTCTTCAATCTGAGGGATCTCTTTGATCAGCTTCTCTGCTTCCTCTTTGGTAAGCAGCAGTCTGGTAACTGTCTTTTCTGAATCTACCGGCGTTATGATCTTGCCATCCTTCTGGTTGCAGGGATGAAGTTCATAATAAAGACGTCCCTTTGGCCCCATGGGATGATCAATCGTAATAATGTCTGCTACCTTGCAGACTCCACGAATACCATATACAATATATTGTCCTTTCTCATACATAAAATTCTGCCTGCTTTCTTCTTGATCCGGTTCGTTCCGGAGCTTTTCTCCTGTTTCACGGTGCATAGTTTCCTATTCCAGTTTAACACGATTTCAGGAAAAATGTCAGAGCAGTCAGGCTGCTTTTTTTATTTTTGTTAGTTTTAACTAATGATGAGCGGACCCTGATTGTGCATTATTTTACCACTTTCTCTATGAAAGAACCATATATAACAATGGCATGGTAAAAAGTGAAAGAACCGTAGAAAGAAATACACACTCAGAGGCGTACTTTGCATCTCCATCATATTTTTCCGCAAGAATAGCAGTGGTACTTCCAGCCGGCATTCCGGCTAAAATGGTACATACTCCTGTTACTAACGTCCCTATTCCCAAAAGGCGGCACATGATCATAGTCACTGCCGGGATTCCAAGGAGACGCACAACGCAGTAAAATAACGTACTTCCCTTTAACATTTTACGGATATCTGCCTCAGCCAAAATACTTCCGATCACTACCATGGAAACAGGAAGAACACATCTGCTGCAAGACTGCATGGTCTGAAGCAGAAAGCCTGGAACAATCCCTGGAAAAGGCATAAGTACCATACCGATCACTACTGCAATGATACAGGGATGATGGATCAGTTTCTTAACAATATCTTTGGGGCTTGCCACTGTAAAACAGGAAAGTCCGGCGGACCACATGAAGATCCTTAAAGGGATCAGATAAACAGACGCATACAGCAGACCCTGGGATCCGTAAATTCCTTCCACTACCGGATTCCCCATAAATCCGGCATTGGAACAGATGGTTGCGTAACGCAAAACCATCCTGCGCCCGTTCTCTTCCTTCCTATATAATAGCAGTCCCAGAAGATAGGAGATGATCTGGATCCCCAGTGCAATGGCTAAAACCTGAAATGCCTCTGCCAAAACATCCTTGCTGATGCCTGTAAGAAAAGCGCAGATGATATTGGCAGGAAGGAACAGGTCGATCAAAAGATCTGACATTCCCTTCCTTCGTTCCCCGTTCATGATTCCTTTTTTTGTCAGCACAAAACCACAGATAAATAAGGCAAACATCACCAGCTGAAGATTGATCACTGCACTAAGATTCATATGCTTTCTCCTGGATAAATTCCCTGATCCGGGCAGTTGCCTTTCTTATGGTATCTTCCGACGCTGCGAAGGAAATACGCACTGCATCCCTGCAGTTTTCTCCAAGACCAGAACCCGGTACCACAGCCACATGTTTTTCCTTTAAAAGCTTTGCGGCAAAAGTATCTCCGTCTACTCCAAAAGCGGATACATCCACCATGACATAAAAAGCCCCTTCTGGCTTTACATAAGTGATCCCCGGCACCTGATCCAGCCCTTCCATAAGGATCTCCCGTCTTCTGGCAAATTTTTCTACCATCTGACATACTGCCTCTTCTGTTTCCGGAAGGTTCAAAGCATTTGCCAGACCTACATGGATAAAGGTAGGACAGCAGGTACTGCAATACTGATGAACCTTTAAGATATTTGGCAGAAGCTTCGCCGGAGCAGCTACATATCCTACTCTCCAGCCGGTCATGGCATAGGTCTTGGAAAAGCCATTAATGATAATGGTACGCTCTTTCATATCCGGGAAGGAAGCAATGGAATAGAATTTTCCGTCACCATACACCAGTCTGGAATACATTTCATCAGAAAGAATAAGGAAATTCTTCTCTTTTGCCAGCTCGCACACCTGCTCCAGGCACTCTTTGCTGTAAACAGCGCCCGTTGGGTTGTTTGGATTGTTCATCACCAGAAGCTTTGTTTTGTCTGTTACTGCTGCTTTTAAGTCCTCCATATGGATCTGATAATTATTTTCCTTCTTTAAAGGCACTTTTACCAGCTTTCCGCCGCACATGTGGACCAGATTTTCATAGGTGATAAATGCCGGTGAAAATACGATCACTTCATCGCCCGGATCTACCACTGCCATAAATGCATTGTTCAGCGCTTCCGCGCCGCCGGTAGTGAAAATGATCTCTGTCTCCGGATCATAGGAAACGCCTGTCTCTTTTTCCAGCTTCTCACACAGAAGTTTTCTAAGAGCCGGATAGCCTCTGTTGGAACCATAGTGAGTATAATTTTCTTCCAGCGCTTTGATCACTGCCTCTTTAATAGGAGCAGGAGTGTCAAAATCCGGTTCCCCGGCACTTAAGGATAAAACTTCTTCTCCCTTTGCCCGAAGAGCCGCCACCATATCCATAACTGTACGGATCTTGGAAAATTTCACCTCATCCAGCCGTTTTGCACCTGTTAATATATCAAACTCTTTTTCCATACCAAATCCCTCTTTTCCTGTTACATGTAGGATCCAAATCTCCTATATTCCCGGAATTTCTCATAGCTCTGATTTCCTATAAACATTCCCGTTATTTAGGTCAGTTCGTGAGCACAGCTTCCCGTTGTCCCATACTCCCAGAGATTTTCCACTGTTGTTTCGATCATATTGTAAATGGCACGTTCTGTATAAAAAGCAGTGTGGGCCGTGTAGATCACATTTTCCATAGAAAGAAGCTTATCGAATACCTCATCACCTGTCCTTGCTCCCTTTAAGTCCTTTCTCAGATAACTTTTTTCGTCCTCATACACATCCATTGCAAGAGCACCGATCTTTCCGTCCTCCAGTCCCCCTAAAATTGCCGGATGGTCAAAAATCCCCCCTCTTGCCAGATTTACAAGAATCACACCTGTACGCATTTTCCTGATGCTCTTTTCATTTACCATATGGAAATTTTCTTTTGTAAAAGGACAGTGAAATACAAGAAGCGTAGATTTTTCATAGATCTCATCCTGAGACACATAAGTTCCCATTGCTTTTGCCTCTTCTTTAGGATAAGGATCGTACAGCAGAATATCCCTGGTAAAAGCAGAAAATAGTTTCAGGCTTTCCATACCGATCCGGCCGGTTCCAATAATACCGATGGTCTGGTCACGGAGTTCCTGTCCTCGCAGTCCCCGCAAGGTGTAATCTCCTTTTTCCGTCATAAGGAACTGTTTTTTCACTTTCCGCAGTGCCATCATAGACGCCATCACTGCATATTCTGCAATGGCATTGGGAGAATATAAGGGAACATTGCAGGCCTTGATGCCAAATTTTTTAATGGCCGCCAGATTGACATGATCAAAACCTGCAGAACGGCAGGCAATAAATTTTACACCAGCTGCCGCTAAAAAAGCTGCTGCTTTTTCTGTGATCATACAGCGGGTCTGGATCACGATTCCTGTATAGCCTTTACAGGATGAGGCATTTTCCTCTGTTAATGTATCCGGAGTATATTCAAATTCAATCCGATTCTTATTATACTGTTCAAACACCCTGCAATCTTCTGCAGTAGCGCACCAAACCAGTACCTTCACTTTTCCTCCCGCCTTTCCAGCTTTTTTGCTTCCAGTTTTTTCCAGTTTCATATTGACATTTTCACCCTTATATCAGCCTCCCAGGTATGCTTCCTTCACCTGTGAGTTAGACAGTAATTTATCTGCCTGATCAGAAAGAACAATCTCCCCGGTTTCTATTACATAACCTCTTTGGGCTACCCTTAGTGCCTGATTTGCATTCTGCTCTACCAGCATAATAGTAGTCCCTGATTTATTAATAGAAACAATGGTCTCAAATACCTGATCCACCAGACGGGGAGAAAGCCCCATGGAAGGTTCATCTAAAAGCAGCAGCTTTGGCCGTGACATCAAGGCCCGTCCCATAGCAAGCATCTGCTGTTCGCCGCCGGATAAAGTTCCTGCCAACTGGTTTTTACGTTCCAGCAGACGTGGGAACATCTCAAAGATTTTGTTTAAGTCGCCTTTTACATTTTCCTTATCTTTCCGGCTGTAAGCGCCTAACAGTAGATTATCCATAACGGAAGTTCTTGGAAATACTCTTCTGCCTTCCGGAACCATAGTCATACCATTTCTTACGATCTCCATGGTACCATTTCCATGGACTGTCTGCCCTTCAAAAGTGATCTGGCCGGTAGACGGGATCTGACCCATGATGGCAGTTAAAAGGGAGGTTTTTCCTGCTCCGTTGGCTCCGATCAAAGCAACCAGCTCTCCCTCTTCTACTGTAAGACTGATATTTTTAATGGCATGGATCTTACCATAATATACATTCAGGTCTTTCACTTCAAGCATCGCCATTTGCAGATGCCCCCTTTCCCAGATAGGATTCAATAACCACCGGATCATTCTTTACATCCTGAGGCAGTCCTTCTGCGATCTTTTGTCCATGATCAAATACCACCACACGGTCTGCAATGTTCATTACCATACGCATGGCATGTTCGATCAGGATAATGGAATATTTCTCTGCTTTCAGACGGTTTATGATCTCCACCAGCTCATCTTTTTCATGAGGGTTCATGCCCGCTGCCGGTTCGTCAAGTAAGATCAGGCTTGGCTCTGTTGCCAGAACTCTGGCGATCTCTAAACGGCGCTGCATGCCATAAGGGAGATTTTTTGCCAGCCAGTCTTTTTTATCATAAATACCTACATATTCCAGACATTTCTTTATATATTCCTGATTTTCGGCTTCTTCCTTTTTAAGTCTTGGACTGCCAATCAGCGCATCCCAGATTCCGGTTTTCCTGCGGCAGTGGCGGGCAATAATGATATTTTCCGCTACTGTCATGTTTCCGAAAAGGCGGATATTCTGGAAAGTGCGGGCCATACCAAGACGGGTAATGGCTTCCGGCTGCATTTTTTCTATGTTTTTACCCTTAAAAATAATCTGTCCTCTGGTTGCAGGTGAAATTCCTGTAAGTACATTATAAAAGGTCGTTTTTCCAGAACCATTTGGCCCGATAATGGCTACGATCTCCCCTTCATCAATGGAGAAATCAATATCACTGTTGGCGTGAAGTCCGCCGAATATTTTCGTTACTTTTTTTGTCTCAAGCAGCATATCCATCACCCCTCTTCCACTTCTGCTGTTTCCTTTTTGGTCACGCCCCAGATACCCTGCGGTCTGAAACGCATCATAAATACAAGAAGGAAACCATAAAGGATCATCCATGGATCAAAAGGAAGTCCTGCAATGTCTTTTACGGAATGGAATAATTCCGGAAGGATCGTAAGAAGAATACCTCCAAGGATCATACCTTTGATACTGCGTCTTCCGCCGATAACTACCATGGTAAGAATGGAAATGGACTTTGTAGAGTTTAAAAGCTCCGGGCTGACCATACTTGCAAAAACTGCCTGGAAGCTTCCTGCAATGCTGCAGATCACTGCTGAGATCACCATGGCAAGAATCTTATAGTATTTCGTATCAATACCCATGGCAACTGCTGCGATCTCGTCTTCTCTGATTGCAGAAAATGCATATCCGATCCTAGAATGTTCTGTTTTCCATGCAAAAAATGCCACTGCAGATACGATTAAGAACAGGATCAGGATATAACCGCCTTTGCTGGAAGCAGCCAGTTTGGTGATCTTTATTCCAAAGATCTCCGGGGATTTAAGGCCCGGAATACCGGCTGTTCCTCCTAAAGCTGCTGTATTAATGGCGATAAAACGTAAGATTTCGCAAAATGCATAGGTGATAACGATCAAAAACTGTCCCTTAACACGAAGGGAAGCCATGGCCAGTGGAATGGATACAAGAGCTGCCAGAAGAAGTCCTGCTGGAATGGTGATCCAGAAACTGATGTTGGTATACTTTAGCAAAACCGCTGTTGTATAAGCGCCAATGCCATAAAATGCTGCATGGCCCAAAGAAGTCTGTCCCAGATAACCAGACACAAAATTTAATCCCAATGCCAGGATTGCCGCAATAAGACAGTTCACTGCCACATGCTGGAAATAAGTGGGGATCCAGGCGCTTCCGCCATGGAAGTTGTCAATATAGCAGATCAGTAAAACCAGTACTGCTCCTATAAGGAAGGCAGTCTGTCCGTTTTTTCCGAAAAAACGTTCTTTCTTCATATGCTGCCTCCTTAAACTTTTTCTTCAAATTTGTATCCCATCAGTCCTGAAGGCTTAATGAGAAGTACCAGGATCATAACTGCAAATCCTATGGCATCTTTATAACCGGTGGAAATAAAGCCGGCTGTCAGGTTTTCTACAATTCCAAGAATAATGCCGCCTATTAAAGAACCGGTAATGCTTCCGATTCCTCCAAGGATGGCACAGGACCAGCCTTTCAGACCTGCCAGAGCACCCATCGTAGGATTGATCGCATAAATCGTTCCTATAAAGAAACCGGCCGCTGCTCCAATTGCACCGCTGATAGCAAAGGTAACTTTGATCAGCTTTTCTGCATTAACACCCATTAGTCCTAAAGTCTGCATATCCTGGGAAGCAGCTAACATGGCCTTTCCTGTAAGAGTATGTTTGATAAACAGTTCCAGACATACCATGATAATAATGGTTCCTATAAGAATATATAAATGAAGGGAACTAATGGTTAATGGCTGTCCGGAAATGGTACAGATCGTGATCAGTTTCTGGTCAACTAACTGCGGATAGGCTTTCGGGTTGACTGTAAATACAGCGTTGGCAGTATAGCGCAGGATCGTGGAAATACCTAAAGCGGTAATAAATCCGGTTGCTGCCAGAACCCCTTTCTTTCTTAATGGCTTATAGCCAAACTGGTCTACTGCCATTGCGATCAGTGCTCCGGCTGCCATAGAAATAAGAAGCGCCGGGATCAGGGGAAGCCCCAGATAAGTTGTTACAAAATAGCCTGTATATGCACCCAGCATATAGATCTCGCCATGGGTCCAGTTGATCACACCTACGATTCCAAATACCGTTGTCCAGCCTATGGCGATCAGGGAGTAGATACCTCCCTGCGCCAGACCGTTTATAACCTGCTGCAAAAATACCAACATATCGTCACCACCTGTACGTTTTAATTACTCTTCATATAAAACATATTTTCCATCTTTTACAGTCAGAGTCAGATACTCTCTTACCCAGTCACCATTGTCATCAAAAGTAACGGTACCGGTAACGCCTTCATACTCTGTTGCTTTTAATGCTTCTGCAAGAGTCTGTCTGGTAAGTTCACCGCCATTTTCTTCCATGGCTCTTTCTGCTGCATCTGCCAGTACATACATCTGGTCATAAGCCAAGGCTGCAAATCCATCCGGAACCTCACCATTGTACTTTTCGCCGTATTTGGTTACAAATTCCTGTCCTTTTTCATCTGCACCTGCTGCTACGAATACGCCGCTGCAAAGAAGTCCTTCGGAAGCATCTCCTGCAATATCGATCACATTCTGGCTGTAAAGTCCAGGCTGTCCCATGATCGGTGCTTCAATTCCCATCTGTCTTGCCTGCTTGATGATCAGCGCTCCGTCTGTGGTTGTTCCGCAAAGAGCGATACAATCAGGATCAAGGCTCTTTACAGTAGTAAGGATTGCTGCGAAATCCTGGTCTGTTGCCTGATAAGGTACAGAGTCAAGAACCTGTCCGCCGTTCTCTTCAAACTGTGCATTGAAGCTGTCCTTTAAACCAGAGCCGTAATCGTTGTTGCAGTAAAGAGTAACTGCTTTTGTCTTGCCCATTTTGGTAAACTGGTTGGCGATCTGAGGACCAACTGCAGCGTCCTGTACCGCCATACGGAAGAAATAATCGCTGATACCGGTCAGGGATTTTGCACTGGAGCTTACTACCAGCTGAGGCATTTCTGCATCCCCGGTGATTGGAAGCATAGCTGCTGTACAGGAGGTGAGGCAGGAACCGCCGATGGCCATGATAGAATCATCATCTGCAAACTTCTGTGCGCCATTGGCTGCTGTAGAAGCATCGCCGCCGTCATCGTATGTTTCAAGCTCTAATTTAGCTCCCAGAACACCGCTTGCTGCGTTGATCTCTTCCATTGCCAGCTCATAGCCTTTTTCCTGCTTGGTACCATAAGCACCATTATCGCCGGAAAGAGGAGCTACCAGACCAAACTTAATGGTATCAACGGCTGCTTTTACATCAGATGCTGCAGCACTGGTGCCGCTTTCAGAAGATGCAGCAGCTTCTGTTTTGCTTTCCGCTGCTGTAGAAGCCGGTGCTGAAGAAGAGGAAGAACACCCGGAAACTGTCATTGCTGCAACTGCAGCCATCATCGCATACACATAACCTTTTTTCATAATCATTTCCTCCTTGCCCAGAACCTGTAAAGGATGCAGAATATCGAAAGATACAAAAAAAGAGGGAATCCAGACTATTATTCTGAATTTCCTCTTCGAAATCACGCAGACTTTTAGGTCCTGTTTGTTTAGTTGTTTTTGTTGTGACGAATCATACACCTATTTTTTTGTCATGTCAAGTTTTTTTCTTCCGTATTTTTTCAAAAAATTAATCTGTTATTCTTAATTTTTTTGTATTTTAATCAGAATTAGTATGTAAAATAATCGTGGATCAAAATCGCTAAGGACATGTATACACGCATATAATAATCCGTAAAATTAATACCGCAGAGAGCCGAAATATTCTGCAGACGTTTCATCAGTGTATGCCGATGGATATACAGATGCTCTGCTGTTTTTGTGGCATTGCAGTTATGGGCCAGATAGATACGGATGGTATGGACATAACCGGTATGATTATACCGGTCATGATCTAAAAGCTTTTGCAATGCCTGGTTTCCCAGTACAATGGAATACTCATTTTGATGAAGCGTACCTAAAAGTTCTACCAGAAGGCGGTTGTCAAAAGTACAGATCCCCCGTTTTGCCCCGATCCGGTCAAGGAGGCAGATGTGATCGTAGGCATCTTTCACACAGTCTGATAATTTCCTGCTTTCTTTTAAAGGCTGAGCGCCTACATAAAAGTTAATCTCCTCATTTTCTGAAAGAAAGGTGAGAAAAATACTGAAATCATACATGGCATCTGTAAATGCTTCCCCATCTGAAAAAGAAGCCAGAAACATGCCCGTTCCTTCTGGCATAGTCTCACCAATGCAGGTTTGGGACATAGAAGAAAGAAAGGATCCTACTTTTCCCATTCCCTGACGAAGGCTTTCCCCATCCAGGCTGTTTTTTCCTGTAAGGCAGATGAGAAAAAGATAGACCTGCTGTTCTTTTTCAAACAGCTTCTTTTCACTGGCACTTAGCTTTTTCCCCAGGGAAATACGCAGTGTATCCAGTCCCTGAACCAGTTTTCTGGAAATCAGGTTATTTTCCGTGATCTGATCCATAAGTACATGAAGGATCTCTGAAAAGGACAGACGTTCCGGCAGCTCCAGAACCGGAAGGCCTTCTTTATTGGCATCCTCTATAATGTATTCCGGAATCTGATCAATATAGTAACCCGGCTGAATAGCCAGACCGCTGACTCCTCTTTTTTTCAGCTGATGGATCAGGTCTATGTGCAGGGACTGATCTTCCAGTCCATAACCGGTAGATACCACAAGTTCTCCCTCATTTAAGGATCTGGGGGTATCTAATATCTCCATTACATTTACCCACAAAATGGGATTGGATACATTTTCGATTCCAGCCGCCAGCTTAACGCCTCCGAAAATCTGACGGTCTACCAGGTCTTTTACCAGAAATGCCATATATTCTCTCCTTTCCTGCTGCATGTACTCCCTAAATCTTCTTGTTTCTGATCCTGCAAAAATTTACAAAATATACAAGTTGTCCATCATTATAATCATTTGGTGTACATTTTGCAACTTGTTTTAAAAAGAGCTTTCCGCTAGACTATTGGCAAACAAAGAGATCACAAACAGATTACAGGAACACATATTTTCCGGTAGGAGGTAATGTATATGAGCAAAAAAATATTAATCACAGAAGCTGTAGATCCTGCAGGCATTACTCTGCTTTTAAACCATGGATTTCAGGTAGTCATGGGAACCGGATATGACGAAGAAACACTTATGAAAGAAGCACATGACGCAGACGGCGTACTTACAAGAAATGGTCATTTTACAGAGCGGGTTTTAAATTCCTGCCCCAAATTACAGGTGATCGGCATGCATGGCGCCGGTGTAGACTGTATTGATGTTGAAGCCGCAGAGCATCTGGGAATCCAAGTAACCAATGCGGCGGATGCCAACAGCGGTTCTGTTGCTGAATTTACCCTTGGACTGATCTTAAGCCTTGCAAAACAGCTTCCGCAAAGCCGTGACGGACTGCGAAAAGAAGGCTGGAGCATCCGTCCAAAGATCTCTGCCTTTGATCTGGAAGGTAAGACACTGGGTGTTTTGGGAATGGGCCGGATCGGCACTGCAGTTGCAAGGAAAGCTTCTTATGGCTTTGGAATGAAGGTCTTGGGATATCGCAGAAATCTTCCAGGTGATATCTGTGCAGACTACGGTATCCTTACAAGCGACCTGGACAAAGTGATCCGACATGCTGATTTTCTTTCCATCCATCTGCCATATACCAAAGATACCTTCCATCTGGTAAGCCGGGAAAAGCTGGAACTTATGAAACCGGATGCCTATCTTTTAAATCTTGGAAGAGGCGAAGTAGTCGATCAGGATGCTTTAAGGGACCTGCTTCTTTCCAACCGTTTAGCAGGCGCTGCACTGGACGTGTTTGAAGGCGAGATTCCAGATCAGAACGATTCTCTGCTCCACATGGAACAGGTGATCGCAACACCTCATGTTGCAGGTCTCAGCAAACAGGCCATGGAACGAATGTCTTATCAGGCTGCTCTGGGCATTACAGAGGTATTAGAAGGCCGTCCGGTCACTTATCCGGTCAATCATCCGGAAAAATATGCAAATACGTTTTTTGTGGCGTAGATGTTGTTTGAGCTGCAGGTTGCTCTGCAGCTCGTTTTTTCCATCTGCAGCAGTTATTAAATCAAGAAAACTCCTATATCCAACTTTCCGCCGGATACAGGAGTTTTCTTTTTCTATTTTTTTCCGTTTTTAACTTTTACAATCTTACATTTATGACAACTGGGCATTTCACTGCATACTCACGCAATTTACGCATTCTTCACAGTGGCAATATCCACCAGTGTCAGTTCTTTTGCACGGTTCTCAAGGCTTGTTACAAGGGCTCTTGCTGTATCAAGGGCAGTGAGTACATTTACACCGGTCTCAATGGCATTTCGGCGGATTACAAAGCCATCATGGCTTCTTTCTGCGCCCTGTGCCGGGATATCGATGATCAGGTCGATCTGATGTCCTAATACCAGGTCAAGGATGTTCGGAGACTCCTGTTCCAGTTTACGGATCTCAAAAGCCTTTACTCCATGCGCATTTAAAGTTCTTGCTGTTCCCTTGGTAGCAAAGATCTGATAGCCTACATTTGCAAATCTGCGGGCAATATCCACTGCCTCTTCCTGCTCGTTCTCTCTAATGGTCATGATCATCTTCTTGTACTTCGGCAGACGGATTCCTGCACCTTCAAATGCCTTGTAAAGAGCCTCATTAAAGGTCTTTGCAATACCAAGGCACTCACCTGTAGACTTCATTTCCGGTCCAAGGCTAATATCTGCACCGCGGATCTTCTCAAAAGAGAATACAGGCATCTTAACTGCAATATAATCAGCTGCCGGCTGCAGTCCTGGTTTATAGCCCAGTTCCTTAATGGTATGACCGCAGATGATCTGGGTTGCCAGAGGAACGATCGGGATACCTGTTACCTTACTGATATATGGTACCGTACGGGAAGAACGTGGGTTTACCTCGATGATATATACGTCATCTCCGTCTACGATAAACTGGATATTGATCATTCCCTTTACATGAAGAGCCTTAGCCAGCTTCTCGGTGTACTCTACAATGGTGTCGATATTATGCTGTGTAATATCCTGCGCCGGATATACAGAGATACTGTCTCCGGAATGGATACCGGTACGCTCAATATGCTGCATGATACCAGGGATCAGAATGTCAGTTCCATCACAAATGGCATCTACTTCGATCTCTTTACCCATAATATATTTATCTACCAGGATCGGATGCTCCTGAGCGATCTGGTTGATAATACCGATAAATTCATCAATATCTTCGTCACAGATCGCGATCTGCATGCCCTGTCCGCCCAGTACATAGGAAGGACGTACCAGAACCGGATATCCCAGCTGGTTGGCAGCCTTCTTTGCCTCTTCTGCTGTAAATACAGTATGTCCCGCAGGTCTCGGAATATGGCACTGTTCCAGGATCTCATCAAAACGCTCTCTGTCCTCTGCAGCGTCTACATCTTCTGCTGCTGTACCAAGGATCGGCACACCCATTTTCATAAGTGCTTCTGTCAGCTTAATCGCAGTCTGTCCGCCGAACTGTACCACTGCGCCGTCCGGCTTTTCAATATCTACAATACTCTCTACATCTTCTGGTGTTAATGGCTCAAAATACAGCTTATCTGCAATATCAAAGTCAGTACTTACTGTCTCCGGGTTATTGTTGATGATAATGGTTTCGTAGCCTTCTTTGCTGAATGCCCAGGTGCTGTGTACAGAACAAAAGTCAAACTCAATTCCCTGTCCAATGCGGATCGGACCGGAGCCAAGAACCAGTACTTTCTTTCTTCCTTCTGTCTTTTCTGCCTCGTTGAAGCTTCCAAAGCAGGAGTAGTAATATGGGGTCTCTGCTGCAAACTCTGCTGCACAGGTATCAACCATCTTATAAGCTGCGCGGATGCCATTGTCATAACGCTGCTTTTTGATCTCTTCCTGGGAAATGCCGGTAAGGCGGGAAATTACATTATCAGGGAACTCAATGCGCTTTGCTTCTGCAAGAAGTTCTGTAGTCAGCTCTTTCTTTCCTTCGCCTACTGCCTTTAACTCTTTTTCCATCTCTACCAGGATAGCCAGCTTATCGATAAACCAGATATCAATGCGGGTGATCTCATGGATCAGCTCATATGGGAAACCGCGGCGCAGAGCCTCTGCAATACGCCAGATACGCATATCGTCTACGATTTCCAGTTCTTTTACCAGTCCGGTATAAGAAAGTCCAGTAAAATCATAAGACATAAGGCAGTCTACATGCTGTTCCAGAGAACGGATTGCTTTCATTAAGGCACCTTCAAAGTTGGTGCAGATACTCATAACTTCGCCGGTAGCCTTCATCTGGGTTCCTAATGCTCTCTTGGCACTGATAAACTTATCAAATGGAAGTCTTGGCATCTTTACTACGCAGTAGTCAAGCATTGGCTCAAAACTTGCATAAGTTTTCTTTGTAACCGCATTTTTGATTTCATCCAGAGTATAACCTAAAGCGATCTTTGCTGCTACTTTTGCGATTGGGTATCCAGTTGCCTTGGAAGCCAGTGCAGAAGAACGACTGACACGTGGGTTTACCTCGATTACACAGTATTCAAAGCTGTCTGGATTTAACGCATACTGCACATTGCAGCCGCCGGTGATACCTAACTCGCTGATGATGTTTAACGCAGAAGTACGCAACATCTGGTACTCTTTGTCACCTAAGGTCTGGGAAGGAGCCACAACGATACTATCACCTGTATGAACACCAACCGGATCCAGGTTTTCCATGTTGCAGACAGTGATCACATTTCCTGCACCGTCACGCATTACTTCGTATTCGATCTCTTTCCAACCTGCGATGCAGCGCTCAACTAAAACCTGTCCTACACGGGAAAGGCGAAGACCATTTTCCAGAATCTCTGCACACTGCTCCGGATTCTGAGCAATACCGCCGCCGGAACCGCCCAGTGTATAAGCCGGACGTAAAACTACCGGATAGCCGATTTTTGCAGCGATCTCCAGACCATGCTTGACGTCTTCTACAATATCAGAAGGCGCAACCGGCTCACCGATCTTTTCCATGGTTTCTTTGAACATTTCACGGTCTTCTGCCTTTTTAATGGTGAGAGCAGTTGTACCGATGAGACGCACATTATGCTTCTCTAAGAAACCTGCATCTTCCAGTTCCATTGCAAGGTTTAATCCGGCCTGTCCGCCAAGGGTTGGCAGGATGCTGTCTGGCTTTTCTTTTAAGATCAGCTGTTCTACTACTTCTACAGTCAATGGCTCAATGTATACACGGTCTGCAATGTCCTTATCGGTCATGATGGTAGCCGGGTTAGAGTTTAAGAGAACAACCTCTATCCCTTCTTCTTTTAAGGAACGGCAGGCCTGTGTACCTGCATAGTCAAATTCTGCTGCCTGTCCGATGACGATCGGGCCGGAGCCTAAAACCAGTACTTTTTTAATTTCAGGATTCTTTGGCATCAGTCATTTACCTCCATCATTTTAAGGAAACGGTCAAATAAGTATCCGGAGTCCTGTGGTCCAGGGCATGCTTCCGGGTGATACTGTACAGTGAAAATGTTCTTTCCGGTATATTTTAAACCTTCGTTGGTTCCGTCATTTACATTAACAAAGGCAGGAACTGCGATCTCTGGCTTAACAGTGTTTGTATCTACTGCGTAACCATGGTTCTGGGAAGAAATGTAAACTCTTCCGGTCTCCAGATCTTTTACCGGATGATTTCCGCCTCTGTGTCCATATTTTAATTTGTAGGTATCCATACCGTTTGCCAGGGCCATTAACTGATGTCCTAAGCAGATCGCAAAGATCGGTACATTGGAATCATACATTTTTTTGATTTCTTTGATGATCTCCACATTTTCCTTTGGATCACCAGGGCCATTGGAAAGCATGATGCCATCCGGAGCTGCCGCTAAAACTTCTTCTGCAGGTGTATCTGCCGGATATACAGTAACCTCACAGCCTCTTGCATTTAAGGAACGGGCAATATTCTTTTTTGCACCGAAATCCATTAAAGCTACTTTCTTTCCATTTCCTGGAAGAACGTATTTTTCTTTGGTTGTTGTTGCCATAACAACACCGGCTACTGTATAGGCTTTCATACGGCTGATGGGCTCGGACAGGTCTGAATACTCTTTTGTCGTGATCATACCGTTCATTGTACCTTTTTCTCTTAATAACTTTGTGAGGGCTCTTGTATCGATACCACAGATACCAGGAATATCATTTTCTTTTAAGAAGTTCTGAATTGTGTCTTCGCAACGGAAGTTGCTTGGGATTCTTGATAATTCTCTTACAATATAACCATCTGGCCAAGGCTTTGAAGATTCCATGTCCTGACGACAGATTCCATAATTACCGATCAGAGGATAGGTCATAACAACGGCCTGTCCTGCGTATGACGGGTCAGTGAGTACTTCCAGATAACCGGTCATAGATGTGTTAAAAACAATCTCGCTGATCACTTCACGCTGGGAACCAATACTGGTGCCAGTGAACACAGTGCCGTCTTCCAATATAAGGTATGCTTTCATAGGGGGAATACCTGTCCTTTCTTATGTTGTGTTTTGTGGGGGATGTGTCTGGCGGTGCGCCACGCGGCCCATCTTCTTGCACACCTGCGGTGCACAAGAAGCATCGGATGGCCATCCGATGTATCCCGAGAAAAGCAAAAATGGTCTTACAAGCGAGCTTGACGTCCATTTTTGCTTTTCTCGGGATACGCCGCTATAGACTTTAGCCCAAATTGATAGAATTATAATATACCTTATTCATTTTTTCAATGGCTTTGAAGGCTAAATTTTTTTGCTTCATACTAATCTTTTTTGGCATCAAAATTGCTACGCAAATTTTGGTGGATTATTAGGAAATCCCATAAAAAATCTTATAAGAGGTCATATAAAAAGTTCTTGACCTGGAGTATACTCCAAGTGTTGAACTGACAATGAAAAAGTTTATCAATACATATTTAAGGAGGTTTCCATTTATGAGTTATCTGGGTCAGGATATCAAAAAACTTGGCTTTGGTCTGATGCGTCTTCCAAAGAAAGACGATGTGATCGATGTAGAGCAGACAAAGCAGATGGTAGATATGTTTTTAGACGCCGGTTTTACCTATTTTGATACTGCATGGGCTTATGCCGGTTCTGAGGATGCCATTCGTCAGGCACTGGTAGATCGTTATCCAAGAGAGAAGTTCCAGCTGGCTACTAAAAACGCAGCATGGATCAAATGTGAAACAAAAGAAGAGGCATATGCACAGTTTGATACTTCTTTAAAACAGACTGGTGCTGGCTATTTTGACTTTTATCTGCTCCACAACCTTGGGGAGACCAGAACCGATTTCTTTAACCGTTTCGACATGTGGAACTGGACGCTATCTTAACTGAACATCCAGAAATGGAATTTGTTCAGCTGCAGATCAACTACGCTGACTGGGATAATCCAGCTGTCCAGTCCAGAAAATGTTATGAAGTAGCCAGAAAACATGGAAAACCTGTAATCATCATGGAACCTGTAAAAGGTGGTATGTTAGCAACCCCTCCTGAATCTGTTTCAGATATCTTAAAAGCTGCTGAACCAGACGCTTCTGTTGCTTCCTGGGCAATCCGTTTTGCTGCCAACTTAGAGGGCGTTATCACTGTTCTTTCTGGTATGAGCAACGTAGAGCAGATGGCAGACAACCTTTCCTATATGAAGAACTTCACCGGACTTAATGATTCCCAGAAAGAGACCTTGAAAAAAGCCCAGGAAGAATTAAGCCGTATCCCCCTGATCCCATGTACCACCTGCAACTACTGTGCAAAAGTCTGTCCTATGGATATCGGTATCTCAGGCTCTTTCACAGCGATGAACTGCCTGACTCTTTACAAAGATAAGGGAATGGCTGCTCATCAGGAACAGTGGCTGGTAGGCGGTCACGGACGTAAACCTGCTGACCAGTGCATCAAATGCGGTAAATGCGAAGCTGTATGCCCGCAGCATATTGCCATCAGAAAGAACCTGGAAATGGTTGCTGAAAAACTGTTGGAAAAATAAACAGATCGTAATCTTTTAATAACAAATAAACTCCTGAACCGCGATTTCCCATCAAGGTTCAGGAGTTTTTTTCTCAGATCTGATCAAAGTTTTCAAGAAACTCGGCTACATTTTTTACGATCTGTCTGGCCGCTTTCCGGATCTGCAGATCAGCAGAATCCAAAGTCGCACCTTTATACTCCCGTATCATTTTCAAGTCATTTACACTGTCACCGATACAGCGCACCTTTTCGATCTGGTCAAAATGTTCTTTCAGCCATGTTATTGCAACAGATTTATCCATTCCCTTTGCCACAATATCTGCATTCCACAAATTGGCATAAGCTGTTACATCAGGAAATCTCTCTTCCACTTCCCTGCAAAGATTTTTTATATGCTCCAGTTCCATATTTCTGCGATGGATCTGCACAATATTGTCAAGACTTTCTAACTGATCCATTGTGATCACTCCTCCGTCACAGGGGGTCTGGGTACTGGTTCCTTTTTTCGAAAGAAGACATACTTTTCGGTCTGTCATAGAAATTCCGCTTCCGTCATCGTTGACTGTCTGAAGGTACCGGAGGATTTCAAAAGCCGTTTTTCTTGGGATCAATTTTGTAAACAATGGTTTGCCATTTGGATCTATGATCATAGAACCATTATTTAAGATCCAAAGATCCGGACAAAATCCATAACTTTCAAAAATAGGCTTTATTGTCCCATAATTTCTGCCTGAGGCGATTACAAAGAGATTTCCCTCTTTCTGCCACCTTATGATTGCTTCTTTATCCTCTTTGCTGATCTGCCGGTCCACATACAAAGTTCTGTCAAAATCACTGACTGCGCATTTCATTCTCGTATTTCCTTTCCTTTACAGTAAACACAAACCAGATCTAAGTTTTGATCCATGATCGTCAGATCTGCGTCCATTCCGGGGCAGATCTTTCCTTTTCTGTCATCTGCATGAATATATCTTGCTGGATTTAAACTGGTTATCTTCATAATATCGTGAAGTCTCACTTGCGTATGAGCTGCCATATTTTTTACAGACTGTGCATAACTCATCTCCACATTTTTAACTGCCTGATAATCCCGCGGATCGATCCATTCTTTCTTTCCATCATAATGTTCCAGGCATACAAGATCTTTGTCTTTCACAAACCGTATCTGCCTTACATAATGATCAAAACAAGTCTGTGTCTGAGCCAGTCCGCAGCAATCTGTCGTCAGGATGATATGTTCACTGCCCTTGATCCTGTAAGCCAGTTCAAAAGCTTCATGTGATACAGTCAGACCCGTCTGTTTTGCAAATTCACACATCATATCTTCAAAATACAGCGCTGCGCCTGCAGTTCCCAGCTCTCTGTGGTGAAATCCTTTCATTCCACTGAAAGTATGGGTAAAACCACCCAGCCCATATGCCCGCATTTTCTTTATTTCATCAAATGTAGCTGCGCTGTGACCTACTGCTGTCTGAATCCCATGTTCTCTGCAAAAATTCAAAACCGCCTCTGCCCCAGGTCTTTCCGGTGCCAGTGTCATATGGCGCAGCAGCCTTTTATCCTGAAACGTATCATAAAGTTCTTTCATAACTTTTTCATCTGGAAGCAGACAGCACTCTTCTTTCTGCATTCCCTTGTATGCAGGATTAATGAAAGGTCCTTCCAAATGTACACCTAAAAGTTCTGCTCCTTTTACAGTCTCTTTGCTGACCTGGTCTGCAGCCCGGATACAGGTTTTGATTTCATCGATCGGATCTGCTCCTGTTGTTCCAAGATACGCAGTCACACCTGCAAAAGGCAAAGTTCTGCACATTTCTCTAAGGGATTGGGGAGTTTTTTCAAACCAGAAGGAACCTGTAGCCCATCCATGAACATGGATGTCAATAAAACCAGGAAAAATAACCAGGTCCGAATAATCCACATATTTCCCCTGCCACTGGTCATAGATTCCCTTTATCCTTCCATTTTCCAGCTCTAAAAAGCCATCCAGGATCCCGTGTTCCAGTACAATATTTTTTGAATAAAGAACCATAGCACTCCTTTTTGTATCAGGTAAGATACCAGTAATCCTTATTAGCTTCCATGAGATCGTCTAAAACTGCCCCTGCTTTGGAAGGATCGATCACAGAACGATTTAAGATCAGTGCTTTTAAAGCTTTCTTATAATTCTTTTCTATGAATGCCTCTACTGTCAACTGCTCATAGGCAAACTGTCCTTCCATCAAGCCTTTGTAATATGGATCGATCTCTCCATATGGATAACCTTTTGCTCCTTCTTTTCCTATAGTTCCTGCAACTTCAATAATTGCTTTACTTTCAAAATTGGGAATAATTCCTTCATTTCGTACTAATACTTCAAATTCATTATTCAGATCATAAGCAATGGACTCTGCCACTTCTACCATTAAATTTCCGAACACTGGATTGGTAAGCATTTCTGAACGATCCATGTTCTCTCTCCCCACAGCTTTCGCGCAGGTTTCAAACACATCTTTTTCCCTGGAATCTTTCGCTTCATCTGCACGTGTATAATTCGGATTGCTCTCTTTTACAATCTCTTCCGGGAACATATAATATTGCAGATAAGTAGTCGGAATATATTCATCCAGATACTGCATGTATTTATTTACCCGGACATAGGTATCCAGCCATGATTTTGAACGCTGTTCTGCATTATATGGCTGAAAAGCATGATCTCGCAAATAGCTTCTTAACTGATCAAAATAATTTTTCCCATCGGTTCCATACAGATCTGTAAACCACCCAAAATGATTTAATCCAAAATATTTAGCCCTTAAGATCTCCTGAGGCACTCCCAAAATCTTGGCAAAGCTTTTCATCATGGAAAATGGCTGGTCACAAAGATTTAAGATCCGCTTATCTTCCGGGAACATCTGATCCAGTCCTAAAGCTACAATAGCAGCCGGATTGGTATAATTTAAGATCCATGTCTCCTTTGAATAAGAACGCACTGTCTCTACCAGATGTTTCATTGCTCCTAAAGAACGCATTCCATAAGCAAAACCGCCAGGACCACAGGTTTCCTGCCCCACCAGACCATACTTAAGAGGAATCTTCTCATCTAAAGAGCGCATTGCCGTTTTTCCAACACGCATCTGACAGAATATAAAATCTGTGTGACTGTAAGCTTCCTCTTCATCCGTTGTAAATACAACCTCACATTCCGGATAAAAACATTTTAATACAAGGCGATCATAAGCCTCCATTTTCCCCATACGCTCTTTATCAATATCGTAAAAGATCATTTTTGATACAGGAAAACGTTCTTTATATTCTACTAATGTTCCTACTAATGCAGGAACACGGGCGCTTCCTGCTCCCGCGATTGTAATAATATGTGGTTTGCGCATATTGATCCTCCTGACTAAAATTTCAGTATATCTTCTTCTCCCCTTGAGATATGTACATCTTTCTTTAACATTTTCACAGCCATTCCATCTGTAAATATAACCGGTGTTACCAGAGATTTGCCCTGACTGCGTACTTCTTCCAGATCAACAACAACCAGTGTATCTCCCTTTTTTACTGACTGGCCCTGTTTTACTTTTACGTTAAATCCCCGGCCATTTAACTGGACTGTATCCATTCCAACATGGATCAGGCACTCCAGGCCATCTTTTCTCTTTAAACCAAAAGCATGACCTGTAGGAAATGCCGCCGTTACTTCTGCATCAAAAGGCGCACAGATTTCTCCATCCGTCAGGTCTACAGCAAATCCGTCTCCCAGCATCTTAGAAGAAAAGGCAGGATCTGCCACTTCTGTAATATCCATTAATTTTCCTCCTGCCGGAGACACAAAATCTATTTTCTTTTTTCCAAACAATCCCATCTTTTTCTCCTTCTGACTTACTAGGACGACTGTCTTTTACTTATTTTTCATTTGTTCAGACACAGCTTCAGCCTTTGCTGCCATTTCTTTAGCAAGGATACTGCAAATTCCTGTATAACTGGATGGATCGATCATTTTCTCCACTTCTTCCTTTGTAAACATAGATGATATCACTTGATCATCTAACAGTACCTGAAGATAATCCTTTCCTTCCAGCTCTGTTTTCATTGCCTTATCATATAGAAGCTGATGCGCTGCATCCTTACCCAGTTTTGCAGCTACATTCATCATAACGTACTCGCTGTTATCTAATCCCTTATTAATATTGGCATTGATCCAAAGCCGTTCCTTATTTACATAAAGAGTTCTGGTCAGCTCTTCTGCACGGATCATTACCTCTGTAGCCAGCTCCATTCCCTCTTCCATCAATCCATCAAACAGCATATAAGAACTGCTGTCTCCTTCAAACATGCGGACGCCGGAATAAAGTCCTGTAGCCGGAAGTGAATACAATTTTTGAGAATTAGCAATGATCCCTTTTGCCAGCTTTGGATTGATCTTCTGAGGCATGGTAGAACTTCCGATGGTTCCCGGCGTAAAGCCTTCATGAACTTCTCCAAATTCTTCTATCCCCGTATAATATACTTCCTCTGCCATCTTGTGAAACGTATTGCACAAAAGACACAGATTCATCAGATATTCTACTTTCATCTGAGTCATATTACGGCTTGGAACTTCCATAGAAGACATAGAAAGCATTTCTGCTACACGGTCCTGAACCTTACGGCCTACAAGACCTGTAGCATTAAATCCACCTACAGCGCCGCCCATCATTACTGTAAAGATCCTTTTCTCAGCCTCTTCCAGTCTCTGGATTCCCGTAAGCAATTCACTGATCCACACAGATACCTTATATCCATAAGTAATTGGAAGGGCATGTTTTCCATGGGTTCTTCCAGGCATAACCGTATCTGCATGTTCTTTTGCCAGCGCTGCCAGATTTCCTAAAATATCTGCCAGAAAACTTTTATAGATCTCCGTCACCTGCTTTGCAATATAAAGCTGGGAAGTCTGCTGGATATTTTGTGTCGTCACTCCGTAATGAACGAATTTTTTTCCTTCTCCCTGGCATGCCTTTACCAGTACTTTTATAAATGGAACAAATCCATGTCCAACTTTCTCCTTGATCCTGTTCATTTCATCCAGATCAAGTTTTTCAAAAGGGACAGAAGCAATCTCATCGGCTGCTTCCTTTGGGATAAAACCTTCTTCGGCCTGGGAAAGGGCAAGGGCCCCTTCCACTTTCAGCCATGTTCTGTACTTGTTTTCTTCACTTAAAAGATATTTGATCCCTCTGTCATCCAGCTTACTTTTCGAATCATATAAAGCTCTCATTTTTCACCTCTTACTTCTGCAGCTGCAGTTTCCTGCTATTGTATTATTTTTTCAGCTGATCATCTACTGCGTGACGTACAAATTCTACGTGAGGTCCGAATACCACATGTATATGGTTGGTTGACGGGAAGAAAATACCTGCACAACCGGAATCCTTGATCTTTATCTGATCTACCTTATTAGGGTCTTTAAGATCTACTCTCAGACGGGAAATACAGTTTTCAACATTAACAATATTTTCTTTGCCGCCCAGTCCTTCAATTACAAGAGCTGCGATCGCCGGCCAGTTTTTCTCTTTCAAAAGCTGACTTGCAGATTCCTCTACTTCAAATTCTTCTCTTCCTGGAGTTTCCAGACCAAATTTAACTATAAACCATTTAAATACAAAATAGAATACTACAAAGTTTACTGCTCCTAAAAGGATCAGGCTGATCCACTGGGTATGTTCATATAAAAGTCCGAAAATACCAAAATCAAAAATGGTTCCGCGGATATAACCAATACAGATATGAAGCAGCTGATACGGCAGCAGACCGATACCACACATAACACAGTAAAGTACAAACAGTGCCGGTGAAATAAACAAGAATGAAAACTCCAGAGGCTCTGTGATATTTCCTAAAAATGCTGTAAGACAGCAGGTAAGGATAACGCCTTTTGCGATTTTTTTATTTTTAGCGTAAGCAGTGTGATACATTGCAAGTCCGATCGCCGGAACACGGAATAAAGTAGTAAGCATCTGGGCTCCGCCAAGATAGCTGGTCAGCTTCGGCATTAACTGGCTCCAGTATTCACTGTCAGGTCCTAAATTGAACAAAATTTCATTGGTAGCATTTAAAATACCTACAAATTCCTGTCCATTGATCACGTAAGTTCCGCCTGCCTCTGTAAAACGGACCAGAGATGCAAGTACATGATGAAGTCCAAATGGAATCAACGCGCGGTTTAAGGCATAGTAAATAGCACTTCCAATATATGGAGTTGTAAAAATAAAGGAAATACTGATCAGGAAGCTGGTTAATGCATTCCAGATGATCGGTACGATCAGACCGATAGGGATCATGCATACAAATGTAATGATCGGAATTGATTTTTTACCGCCAAAAAACGCAAATGCCAGCGGAAGTTCCACTCGATAAAATTTATCAGCAACTTTGGCTGCCACCAGACCTGCGATCAGACCACCCATTGCTTCAATCTTTAAAGTCTGAATACCAAGAACGGTTCCCTGACCTACTCTTGCTGCAACATCTGCGTCAGCCAGTGTACCGGTTGCCTTTAAATATACACTCATTACAACATTCAACGTCAAATAACCGACTGTTGCTGCAAATACTGCAATTCCTTTTTCCTTTTTCGCCATTCCCTGTGCAACACCCATGGCAAACAAAAGAGGAATATTGTTAAATACGATATTTGTGATTGTCTGAAGACTGGAGAAGATCAGCTTTACAATTTCATTTCCTAAAAATGGAAACTTAGCGATCATGTAGGACTGTGTCATTGCACTGCAGATTCCCATAACCATACCAATGGGTGCAAGAAGAGCGATAGGCAGCAGCAGAGAACGTCCAAAGGTCTGGATACCATCCTTCCAACTTGAATTCTTCTTATTCATTCTGTTTTCCCTCCGTACATTGTGCACAATTATATTTGTGCATTATCTGTATTTTTTCTTCGTTACAGATTTATGAATTGTCACTTTTTATTCTCAGGCGCCTTGTGAACTATCCATATTATGTCAGATTTGTACAGACGCATCAAGGCAAAAAATATACAATATACTGTTGCATTTACTTGCCCTCATTTCTATAATAGAGTAATATCTTATGTACTCCCGGAGGTGTCAAATGAGTTTAAGCTTCAGTGATCTGAATCTGCTCCGATACATTCAAAAGCGTCAGGCTATCCCCTTAAGCAAAACAGCTTTACGCTTTCATAAAAACGAAAGTTCCATCCGCCGGACGATTGAACAGATCAACCTTTATTCCAGCGAACCTATGATCCGGATTGAAAAAAGTATCTGTTACAGCTGCATCACCTATGAAGAGCTTGTTTCATTTATACAAAATCTGGATGCTGCAGATTACGCAAGTTCCTCTGATGAGAGGATCCGCGTTATGATCATTATTATGTTTTTTCAAAATTATGTAAACTCATCTAAACTTTACGAACAATGGGGACTTTCTCTGACTACCAAAAAACAGGACACATCCCAGCTGCGCCAATTGCTCACCCGTTATCACTTAGAGCTGACTGTCCTGAAAAAAAGAGGACTGTCCATTCAGGGAGATGAACTGCAGCTGCGATTCTTAGTCATCGATATCCTTCATCCCCTGTTTGAGTTCACCTCCGAAAACAAAGTGCAGGCCCGTTTTGCAAATACTCCTCTGGAAAAGCAAAGCTTTGAGCTGGCAATGGATTATCTTTCTTCCGGTTTTAAAGAAGCAGCAGAAATCCTCATACGTTTTCTTTCCGATACAGGATGGTCTTTAAATTATCCATCTAAAAAATTCCTGCTGCTTTTTATCTGCATTATGAAAACACGGGAAGAAGAAAAGACTGCTGCCTGCTCCTATCAGCTTCCTCTGTCCCCTTTGAATATTCCCTTTACAGATCTGCCTGAGCAAAACAGACTTTATAATGTTGCCTTAAGTATGCTGAATTTTTCACAGCCTTTAAAATTGCCATCTGATACAAGATTATGGCAGGCGACGGAAACTTTCACTAAACAGATTGTAAACAAGCTCCCCTCACCTTTCATCATCCAGAAAGAGTTTTTAAATGAATTATACTCTTATTTCTACCGTGAAATTAATCTGGATCATTTTCACTGTACTTTTGTTGATAAAACAGTCGAAGATACAAAAGGACAGTTTCCAGCCTTATATAATCTGATCCAGCAATACAGTTTTATCTTTAAAAATGCCTATGATTTCATTTTTCTGGATGAGCATTTATCGACCCTGACACTTATTTTTCAAAAACATATATTAAAAAATCAAACTGTCTCAAAAAGAAAAAAGCGTATCGTTATCATGACCAGCATTAATTTTGAACGTGTGAGTTTCTTTTTGGAGCAGCTGAGGGAACATGTAGCCTTTGAATGGGTCAATACTTTAAATATCAATGAGATCCACCAGCTGGAATATTTAGATTACGACTATATTTTTTGCTTTTCCACCCGTATTTATAATATCCTTTATGGACGCAGGCTGCCTGTGATCCGCCTGAATTTTTTTATAAAAAACACAGATATCCAGCTTCTGATACGCAACGGTTTTACCCCTCAGACCCACCGCTTTCTTACAGACAATTTTGTTGCAGAGATTTCCGGCAAAACTAAAGCGGAATTAACTCTGTTTTTAAAATCACAATATGGTGATTATTTTGTATAAACACTTCATGAAAGGATCGATAAAAATGACACTTAACTCTTTTTTGCGGAAAAAACAGCTTCGTAAAACTTTAAAAGAAATGCGAAATAACCTGGATAAACATACATGCATCTACAGTGACTTTCAGATCACACAGACAATAAAGAACTGGAATATATACCAGAACTCAGGTGTTGTTTTCTGTTTTGCAGGAACTGAGCATGAAATCAATACTGCTCCTATCATAGAAGACTGTCTGAAAACGGGACGACGAATTGGTGTTCCAAAATGCACAGGAGAAGGGCTGATGGAAGTCTGCGAGATCCATTCTTTCAATGATCTGATCCCTGGAAAATACGGTATCCTGGAGCCGGTTGATACATGTAAAAAAATCTCACCTGAGAAGATCGATCTTTCCCTTATCCCATGTCTTTCCTGTTCCAGGGACGGCCGGCGTCTGGGATATGGCGGTGGGTATTATGACCGGTATTTAAAACAGGCAGCAGGAATCAGGGCTGTTCTTTGCCGGACGGCTCTTATGTGCAATGAGATTCCCGTTGAAGAACATGATCTGCCCATGGATTTTGTAATATGTGAAGAAGGAATAATAAATACGAAAAATAATAAGTGAGTTTTCTTAAGAATCTTAGTTTTTATATGAATTGACAGAAAAACAGGTGTATTTCCTCTTTTCTAATGCTATACTGATGGAAATAAAAATCTGATCGCCAAAACAGGAGGTATGCATATGGAAGACGGAAAAAAACTGGTCATTACAATCGGCAGACAATTCGGCAGCGGCGGCTGCGAAGTAGGAACGAAACTGGCCCAGGAGCTTGGACTTGATTTTTACGACAAGAACATTCTGCGCATGAATTCTGACGAAAGCGGCATTGAAGAAAGTTTTTACTACCTTGCTGATGAAAAAGCAGGAAATAAACTGCTGTATAAGATCATTAAAAGTCTTACTCCGGAAAAAGGTGCGCCTTCCTTTGGCTCTGACCTGGTATCTTCAGACAATCTGTTCCGTTTTCAGTCCGAAGTGATCCGAAAACTAGCATCTGAAGAAAACTGCATTATTATGGGACGCTGCGCTGATTATGTTCTGGAAGGTATGGAAGGCCTGGTGCGCATTTTTATCTATGCAGACATGGATTTCAGGGAAAAACGTACCATTGAAAAAGAATATTATGCTCCAAAAGATGCAAAGAAAAATATCAAGCGGATCGACCGGGAACGCCGGGATTATTTCCGCTACTATACTGGAAAAGAATGGGAATCCCCTGATAATTATGATCTGATGATCAATACTGCTGCTATCGGGATCGATGGCGCAGTAGAAACCATAAAAAACTATCTTAAGACCCGTGGATTTCTGATTTAAGAGCATCTTATGATCTCTTCCCTATCATTTTTCTTCAGATCAGTCATAATAAAAATGCCTTCTCATATACTGGAAACGACGGTATAAAAAAGAAGGCATTTTTTATGGCAAACGGACAGGATTTTTTATCCAGAGGCAGCTTAAAGATCCAGGTGATCAACATCCGGAATAATTTTCCCATCCAAAACGCTAAAGTTTCCATCAGTTCCAAAGGAGAACCGGAACGTGTGTTAGAACAACTGACTACTGATTCTTCCGGACAGACAGAAAATATATCTCTTCCGGCACCTCCTGCGGAATACAGCTTAGAGCCCAGTATCTATCAACCCTATTCTGAATACAATGTGCTGGTGGAGGCAGAAGGCTTTCAACCTTTAAATATCTCCGGCACTGAAGTCCTAGCCGGGGCGCAGGCGATCCAGCCTGCAAAACTTGCAGGAGATGAATACAGTACACCGCCCGAAGACCCCATAGTTATCCCGGATCATACTTTATTTGGAAATTATCCGCCGAAAATCGCTGAAGCTGAGGTAAAACCAGTGAATGAAAGCGGTGAGATCGTATTAAGCCGTGTGGTTGTTCCGCAAACGATCGTTGTACATGACGGAGCTCCTACTGACTCTACCGCCAGGGATTATTACGTTCCCTACAGAGATTACATTAAAAATGTAGCTTCCAGTGAAATCTACTCCACCTGGCCTCAGAGTACCATTACCGCCAATGTACTGGCCATCATGTCTTTTACCTTAAACCGTGTATACACAGAATGGTATCGGAATCAGGGTTATGATTTCACTATTACCTCTTCTACCGCTTTCGACCACAAATGGATCTACGGCAGAAATATTTTTGAAAGCATTTCCCAGGTTGTAGATGAGATCTTTGACAGTTTTCTCTCCCGCCCCGGCGTGCGGCAGCCTATCTTGACCCAATACTGCGATGGACGAAAGGTTCTGTGTCCTCGATGGATGACCCAATGGGGATCCTGCTCCTTAGGACAACAAGGCTACAGCCCTATTGAAATTCTGCGCTACTACTATGGTGACAGCATGTACATTAACACTGCGGAGCAGATTGCCGGTATTCCTGCTTCCTGGCCCGGATATGACCTGACAATAGGCAGTTCCGGTGACAAGGTACGCCAGCTTCAGGAACAGTTAGACGCCATTGCCCAGGTATATACGGCAATCCCCCGCATCCAGACAGACGGCATCTATGGACAGCAAACCGCCTCTGCGGTGCGGGAATTCCAAAATATATTCGGACTGCCACAGACCGGTGTGGCAGATTTTGCCACCTGGTATAAGATCTCCCATATTTATGTAGGGATCACACGGATCGCAGAGCTGTAACCAGAAAAGATATCAACAGATATTCTCGATCCGCTTTCACTGCCAACTCACAGTCTGACAGCTGATGCAAAACTAATGGGGCTGCTGCATTTTGCAATGGCCCCATACATCAAATCTTCGTTTTTTGTACATACCAATCATAAGCATACTGTTTTACATTTGCACCCTATTTTTCCTTTATTTCCCCCTCATCTTCTTCCGGTACACAGATGGCGCACACCCTTTGATCCGCACAAATACCTTGGAATAATAATTAGAATCATTAAAACCGGCACCTGCAGCAGCCTCTGCCATAGAGCAGTCCGGATCCAGCAGATCTGCCAGACTTCGTTCGATCCTGTATTCCAGGATAAAATCAAACAGCGTTTTCTTCATATACTTCTTGAAAAGACGGCTGCACTGACTGGTGCACATATAGACACTTTCTGCAATCTGCTTGGTCGTCAGTTTTTTATCATAATTTTTCTCGATAAAGCTTAAGATTCCACGTATCCGGTCATAATCCTTCTGCTCTCTCCCTGAAATTCCCTTCTTCCGGTCCACATGACCTACAAGAAGCTGCCAGAAATGGATCAGTTTCCCGGTTATTTCCATTTCATAGCCGTCTGCCTGTCCATCATAAACTTCAATGATCCCACCTATCAGTTCCACCATCTTCTCATGCCACTTCTGGCTGCCATCAAAAGCCACAGCACAGAGAGCACCATCCTGCACCACAGGCATTACATATTTCTCATAAATAAGACTGTTTTCATACCCGTATACCAGTCTTGGATCAAAGGTAACGGAAATATAATGGCAGTCCTGTCCCTCCACCATATTGCCAGAATGAAGGCTGTTGGCATTTCCAAACAGCGCCTGTCCCTCTTTTAATATAAAAACAGAACCATTTACATGGTATTCGATCACTCCATCTGTAATAAGGGTAAGTTCCACTTCCGGATGCCAGTGCCATAAAAATGAGCCTGTTTCATAGCCGGAAAGACACTCTCTGCTGACTAAAATAGGAAACTGATAACTGCCATGTTCCTTTAACTCTTTCTGCGATTTATTGGTTATGATCTGCATAAAACCTCCGCGCAGGATATTACCTGTTTTTAGCAATATATTCAAGGAAAACTACTAAAAATTATTATATAATATAAATATCTTACCTGTCCACCTGAATTTAGGAAGAAAAGGAGCGTGTTCTAATATGGATGAAACCTTTGTAAAAGCCAGAGCCTATCTTGCACAAAATTATTCCGACCCGGAACTTTCTCTTACAGACTTATGCCGCTACCTTGGCTTTAGCTGCTCTTATTTTTCCACTCTTTTTAAACAGAAGACCGGTTTAAACTACAGCCGTTATATTACCAGTCTGCGTTTAGAGCAGGCTGCCAGACTTTTAACAGATACAGATGATACTGCTCTATCCATCGGCTATCAGGTGGGATATTCTGCTCCCAATTATTTCTGCCGGGCATTTAAAAAATTTTATGGTATTTCACCTTCCCGTTATAGAGAAGAAAAAAGAGTTCCTACCGCCTGACCCCACAGGCGGCAGGAACTCTTTTAACAAAAATTCATGATTAATAAATAGCCGCTTCCCGTACCAGATAAGCCGGATAACCGGCCCTCTTCACATTCTGCTCCATGCGTATTCCATTTTCCATATCCGAAAATGCCCCTGCACGCACCTTATATAAGCCATTGTCATACACAATAAATGCCGGAAAACCTGCTGACTGCAATTCTCCCGCCAGCTGCACAGCTCTTGCACGGTCTTTAAATGCCCCGATCTGTACCTGATAGTAAAGAGGTGTCTGCATCTTTTGTTCCCGCAGCGTAGTCAGTATCCCATCTGCGATCGCCTTTGCAATTGCATCAAAATTCCGATCAAAAAAGGCATTATCCATTGGATTGTCAATAAATCCCACTTCTACCAGCACTGCAGGCATCTGGGTCTTTCTAAGGACCACCAGACCTGGTCTCTCCACGATCCCCTGATCCTTAAATCCCAGCTGCACCAGATTTCTCAAAATATTTTCCGCCAGAACTGCTGCAATCCCAGAATCTTCATATACCAGTACCGATGCCCCGCTTCCTGTTCCCGGCACCGGCATAGCATTTCTGTGGATGGATATAAACAGATCCGCTCCCGACCTGTTGGCAATCTCCGCCTTTTCCTGAGGGCTGTTATATACATCTGCTGTTCTTGTATACAATGTACTTATTCCATTTTCTTCCAGGATCTTCCCTACAGCCAATGTCAGCTGCAGCGTATCATCCTTTTCTTTTCTTCCATTATAAATCGCACCAGGCTCATATCCCCCGTGACCGGCGTCCAGGATCACTTTTTCATTTTGGGCCATAAAATAAGCTCCATCACATATGTCTGTCTCTATACCATATGTGAAGAAGCTTATAAATGTTACCGGATCTATTGTTGCTGTTCATGCGCTGCTTGACCAGCAACGGAATTTGCCGTGGCTTCGCATTTAAATACGGCAAATTCCCACAGCCATTACGTTATCGCAAGGCACTTTCGGTTCTAAAAGTTCCTACCCATGTACAGTAACAATTTATTACTGATATGGGCTTTACACCCCTTCCACATCAACGCCTCTCGGGCCAACGTGGGTAGAAAATACGATCTGGGTACTGGTCTTTCCAAATTTCTGAAGCTGTCCTATAAAAATATCCAGCTCCATGGTACTCTGGAATGCAACTTTCATTAACATAGAATACTCTCCTGTTACACAGCTGCATTCAAGTACATTAGGTACAGACTCTGCAAAGGCATAAAACTTCGGTTTATCTTCCGGTATCACATCCAGATTTACAAATGCCAAAATGTGATATCCTAATTTCATTGGATCTACCATGGCATGATACCCGGCAATGACCCCGTCTTTTTCCAGTTTTTCGATCCTTGCAGAAACTGCCGGAGATGACAGAAACGTTTTTTCCGCGATCGTCTTCAAAGACATTCTGGCATTTTCCTGCAGCAGTTTTAATATTTTACGGTCGATATCATCCATGAGCATTAAGATTCCTCCTGTGTTTTCGATTCGCCAACTACGCGCTGACCTACTTCATGGTCTGCTTATGAAGCCGTTTTTGCACTATAAATATTACTTTTTCAGTGCCTTCATGCGTTCTACGGCTTCTACTGTATTTTCATACGTATTAAATGCAGTCAGACGGAAATATCCTTCTCCGCTTGGTCCAAAGCCGCTTCCTGGTGTTCCTACTACATTTGCCTCAGAAAGAAGATAATCAAAGAACTCCCAGCTGGTCATTCCTTCATTTACTTTCATCCATACATAAGGGGAATTTACTCCGCCAAATACAGTATATCCTGCTTCTTTTAATCCATCATAGATCACTTTTGCATTTCTCTTATAATAAGCAACCTGCTCCATGACCTGTTTATTTCCTTCTTCTGTGTAAACAGCTTCTCCGGCTCTCTGCTCAATATAAGGCGCGCCGTTGAACTTGGTTCCATGGCGTCTTGCCCACAGAGAATGAAGCATTACATCGCCGCTCTTTAAATCCTTCGGAATAACCGTATATCCTAAGCGGACACCGGTAAATCCAGCCTTTTTGGAGAAGGAACGGAACTCAATGGCACAGGTTCTTGCACCTGGGATCTCGTAAATACTGTGAGGAACATCGTCCTCAGAAATATAAGCTTCATAAGCCGCGTCATATAAGATCACAGCGCCTTTTTCATTTGCATAATCAACCCAGACTTTTAACTGATCCTTTGTAAGGGTTGTTCCTGTAGGGTTGTTGGGGACACAGAGATAGATCAGATCAGGAGTTTCTTTTGGAAGTTCCGGAACAAAACCATTCTCAGCTGTGCACGGCATGTAGATCACGTTGCTCCAGGTACCTTTGCTCTCATCATACTCACCTGTACGGCCAGCCATAACATTAGTATCTACATACACAGGATAAACCGGATCACAAACTGCGATCTTGCTGTCTGCGCTGAAGATCTCCTGAATATTTCCCGTATCACTCTTTGCACCATCAGAAACAAAGATCTCATCTGCCTCAATCTGGCATCCTCTTTCTTTAAAATCCTTTTTTGCGATCGTCTCTCTTAAAAATGCATAGCCCAGATCCGGTGCATAGCCATGGAAAGTCTCAGCATGTCCCATTTCATCCACTGCCTTGTGCATGGCATCAATGATCGCCGGTGCGATTGGAAGTGTTACATCGCCTATCCCTAAACGGATCAGTTTTTTATCCGGGTTTTCTTTCTGGTAAGCAGCCACTTTTTTAGCAATGGTAGAAAACAGATAGCTTCCTGGCAATTTCAGATAATTTTCATTTACTCTAAACATACTTTCAACCTCCATTAACGCAAACGCTCCCAGGACCTTTGAACCTACAACGTCGTAGATCCAAGGCCTGAGAGTGTGTATTTTTACAGTTTCCGTATATTCGCTTAAAGAATATATGCATATTTATTTTTCGGATAAATCATAATATATTTCTTCCGGGATGTCAATACTTCCATGAAATACTTCTTTTGCAGGTCCCGTCATAAACAGATGCCTGCTTTCCCGGTCAAAGCGGATCAGCAGGTCGCCTCCTCTAAGGGAAACTTTCACTTCATCATCTGTAAAACCTCTCAAAATAGAAGCCATTGCACTGGCTGTGGCTCCTGTACCGCAGGCCCAGGTTTCCCCACTGCCTCTTTCCCACACACGCATGCGGATGTGATTCCTGCTCTTTACCTCAATAAACTCAGAATTTACACGGGCTGGCTGAAAACGCGGATGATTTTCATAAGAGGGGCCAATCTTCTCCAGATCCAGGTCATCAATTCCTTCTGTAAAATAAACCGCATGAGGATTTCCCACACTGATACCGGTAAATTCATGTTCTGTGCCATCAATAAGGATCTTTTCCGGCAATTCAGAAGTCAGTTCTGCTTCTCCCATATCTACAGTAAGCATCACTGCCTTTCCATTCTCCACCTGGAGTTCCAGTGTCTTGATGCCGCCTAAGGTCTCCACTGTGATCGTCCGTCTCTCTTTATCCACAATTCCGTGGTCATATACGTATTTACCCACACAGCGCACGCCGTTTCCACACATGATCCCCTGGGAACCATCTGCATTATACATATCCATGCGGCAGTCTGCCTTGTCTGACGGGCAGATCAGGATCAGTCCGTCAGAACCGATGCCAAAATGGCGGTCACTGACATATTTAGACACTTCCCCCGGATGCTCCACTTTTTCTTTAAAGCAATCTACATATACATAATCATTGCCGATTCCCTGCATTTTCGTAAATTCCATCCCACACCTCACACCTTATCCTTATAGTTTGCATTTTCTGAAGCAGACTGTCCCATCTTTTCACAGTCAGCTTTTTATGCTCCTGCTTTTATACATGGATCAGACTGATGATCATCTGTGATGTTTCCACCAGATTCGTCCCGCTGTCCATACTGCATTTTTGTATATATCTGTGAGCTTCTGATTCCGTCATGTTATTCCGCTCCATCAGAAGTGCTTTTGCCTCATTGATCAGATCCTGTTCTTCTTTGCTGCGTTCTTTTGGCCGGCTGCGCAGTTTTCTGCGGATACGCTGCTGTGCCTGTACCATCATATCCAGCGTGCTTAACAGATCATGGACCTTTAATGGCATAGGGAGACACACAACCCCCTGTACCTGTGCCCCGCTCCATCTGGAAGGGGATGCCAGCACCAGCATATCAAAAGAAGTGGAAAGGCACTGTCTCAGTTCGTCATACATCATATCTTCAAACCGGTACCCGCAGACAACGATCCCGCCGCTTAGATCCTCTGCGACAGAAAGAGCCTGGGATCCTGACATACAAACAGTGGCTACATCATATCCACTTCTGACCAGGATTCCTTTTATGCTTTTTCCATCTTCCGGCCTGGAAAATGCCACGATTATATTAGCCACATGTCTCACCTCCGGTAAATCTGGTTTTCTGCATCATAACATTAAGCTCCTTTTGTTCTCATAGAACATTAATATTTATACAGATACTGATTTACCTCCCAGTCAGTGACCTGTGCTCTGAAATCTCTCCACTCTTCTTCCTTTGCTTCCAGATATTTAACGTAAATATGTTCTCCTAATACCTCACGGACAAAATCATTTCCACGGTATGCCTCAATGGCATCTCCCAGCGTTTCCGGTATCCGCTCCACATGCTTATTCTGCAATTCTTCCGGCTCCATGCCAAACATATTTCCCTGAATACATGGAGGCAGCTCCATCTTCTTCTCAATACCGTCAAGTCCGGCCTGAAGGCAGGCAGCTAATGCCAGATAGGGATTCATGGCAGAATCCGGGCAGCGAAGCTCGATCCTTGTTCCTTCCCCTCTTGGAGACGGGATGCGGATCAGGGAGCTGCGATTGGAAGTAGGAGACCAGGCAATATAAATAGGCGCATCATATCCCGGAACCAGTCGCTTATAAGAGTTTACCAGCGGATTGGTCAAAATCGTCATTTCTTTCATATGTCCCAGAATACCTGCCATAAAACGATAAGCCAGCTGGCTTAATCCAAGCTCATCCTTCTCGTCTGCAAACAGGTTGTGTCCATCTTTATCAGACAGAGACATATTAATATGCATACCGGAGCCATTGACTCCTTCTTTGGGCTTTGGCATAAAAGTGGCATGAAGACCATGACGTTTGGCAATAGTCTTGGCTGCCATCTTAAAAGTCATAATGTGATCGGCAGCCGCAAGCCCTTCGGTATATTGAAGATCGATTTCATGCTGAGCCGGAGCGATCTCATGGTGGCTTGCCTCCACCTTAAATCCCATATCTTCCAAGTTCAGCACAATATCCCTGCGTACGTTTTCCCCCAGATCAATAGGGGAAACATCAAAATAGCTGGCTCTTTCATGGGACTGGGTAGTAGGTCTTCCCTCCTCATCTGTGTGGAAGAGGAAAAATTCACACTCCGGTCCTACCTGGAAAATGTAGCCCATATCAGCTGCGCGCTTTACAGCTCTCTTTAACACATATCGCGGATCTCCGATAAATGCCGTTCCATCTGGATTGTATACATCACAGATCAGTCTGGCCACCTTTCCCTGCTGAGGACGCCATGGAAATATCTCAAAGGTATCCAGATCCGGATGCAAGTACATATCTGACTCATCAATACGCACAAAGCCCTCAATGGCGGAACCATCAAACATGCAGTCATTATTTAATGCCTTATTCAGCTGGCTGGCTGTGATCGCCACATTTTTAAGGATACCGAAAATGTCTGTAAACTGAAGGCGGATAAATTCCACATCTTCATCTTCTACCATGCGAATAATATCTTCTCTACTGTATTTACTCATATCCATTCTTCCTCTCTGGCGGCCGTATTCCTGGGTTTTAAAGCGGCTTTTGTACCTCTATCAACTATAAAAGGACAGCTGCAAAGTGAACCGTTCATTTTGCAACTGCCCCTTTTTTTTTAAATATAGCAGTAGAATTTTTATTTGTCAACAGGCGATCTTTTTACATATACTGCCGTCCTGTCATTCCTGTATAGCCTTTAATTGCTCTGTAAAATAGCTTCCCAGGCTGATACTTCCCACATAACCCACATCACCTGTAAGGAATATCTCTCCATCTTCTCTTATCTCTACTTCCATGGTTCCTTCCGGCATCTGCACGATCATCTTCGGATCAGTAAGGCCCAGTCTGTAAGCAGCTGCAGCAGCTGCACAGCAGCCGCTTCCGGAAGCTAATGTATAACCGGCTCCTCTTTCGTAAACTTCTGTCTGCAAATGGGTACGGTCCAATACCTTGATGATCTGGGTGTTGATCTTTTCCGGGAACTGCTTTGCCGTTTCAGAATATTTTCCAATGCGGCATACCAGATCCTTTGAGATCTCATCCATCAAAATCACCAGATGGGGATTGCCAACAGAAAGGCAGGTCACAGGATATGGAATATGGCCAAATACCATCGTTTCATTGATGATCTCTCTGCGCGGGCCTTCTACCGGTACCTCATCACTCCAGAAACTTGCCTTTCCCATAGATGCTTTCAGACGGGTTCCCTCTTCGTTTAAATAATGGATCTCAATCTCTTTTTCTGCTGTATAAATAGTAATATCCTTCTTCTGGACATAATCTGCATCCTTTAAATATTTTGCAAAAATGCGGATACCATTTCCGCTGTTTTCCGTCTGACTTCCATCCGAATTCCAGATGATCATGCAGATCTTTCCCTCTTTAAAAACAGGCCCTTCCAGGATACCATCTGCACCTACCCCCAGATTGCGGTTACACAATAATTTTACCCGTTCCGGCGTCAGCTCCAGCCCATTGCGCTCCGGATCAAATACCAGATAATCATTTCCCAGGCCATGATATTTCTCTAATTTTAATCTCATGATCTACCTCTCCTTTTGTTTATATACTATATTTAATTTACACCACATTATTTTATTAATATATTCATTTTTTGCTGCTTTATATTGCAAATAATGCTATGATCTATACTGTACTATATGCTCGATATGCAGATTTAGAAATCCATTATGAGGAGAAGTTCCATGACTGAAATTTCCACGCCTGCAGGCTACCTTTTAGAAGATTTCCGCCTGTTTCATTTAAAAGACCAGATTGCAAAAACTTATCATTTCCATCACCATGATTTTTTAAAGATCATGATCCTTCTTTCTGGAAATGTAACCTATGTAGTAGAAGGCCGTTCTTATCCCTTAGCTCCCTGGGATATGGTCCTGGTGGACCGGGGACAGGTGCACCGGCCCATCGTAGATAACGCTCACCCTTATGAGCGCATCCTTATCTACCTCTCCCACGCCTTTTTAGAAAAATACAGTACTGATGAATCACCTCTGACCAAATGTTTTGAAACCGCCCAGTACCGCCACTCCCAGGTTTTGCGCCTTTCCCCGGACACGCTTGCTCCGTTTAAAGTCCTTTTGCAGAAATTAGAAACAAATATCCGCTTTAAAAACGATCATTTTGCAGCCCCTCTGCTTGCAAAAGCCCTCTGCCTGGAATTTCTCATTGAATTAAACCGGGTCACTCTTTCACCAAAAGCAGGATTTCTCACAGAAAGTACCTTAGACTACCGCATTGCAGGCCTTTTAGCCTATATCAACAGTCACTTAGAAGAACCTATGGACATGGCCTCTCTTTCTGACTTAAGCGGCTTAAGTTCCTATCACATGATGCGGCTTTTCAAACAGGAAACCGGCTACACCATTGGAAACTACATTACCGAAAAGCGTCTGATACGGGCAAGAGATCTGATGAGTCAGGGTACCTGCGCCACTCAGGCCTGCTATCTCAGCGGTTTTCAAAATTATTCCACCTTCCTTAGGGCATACAAAAAACGCTATCCAGGACGCCCTAAAGACATCCTGAACAGCGTTTAAACCATCTGAAAGGAGCGCTTGCACAGATCACGAATATCTGTTAACCAGCACATTCCACTATGCATTTCTCTATGGCAGCGTAGTATAGCCGTAAGCATTTACCAGAGCATCCAGCTTCACTCCCTTTTCACATAATGGACATTTTCTGTAATCATAATAAATATAATCTGTCACATCCGCCGGACTGTAAACAGATGTAATGGGGCATCCGTTTAATTCATCCAGTGTACTGAATACAGCCGCTGCGCTCTGCAGCTTTCCGCCATAATACTGGATCGCCTCAATGCTCTTATTCAGGCTTAGTCCCGTAGTCACAACTGCCGTAAGGATAACCACATTTTTTCCATGAACCATAGGTAAAATATTTTCACGAAATACCATCTGGCTGTTGCTGTTATACTCTGGAGTGATCACATAAATGGTCTTATGGGCATTAGTAGAGAGAACTCCGGCTCTGGTCAGTTCCTCTGCCAGATATGCTCCAATCACCTGGGTTCCTTCAAGGCACACAATGGTATCCACTACCTTATCGAACAAAAAACGTTCCGCCAGATGCTTTGCGATCTCCTGTGCTTCACTCAGCCGCGTTTTAAGAGTAGTCATATCCAGATAATAATTGATATGGGCGTGATTGGTAGCAAAATGTCCCGGTGTTGCCTTAAGAGGAGCCTTACTTCCCGATGCAAAGATTTTTACATAGCGATGATCCATAAACGTGCCTCCTTTTCAGAAAAATAAATAAAATTCCTGCTATTTTTAATACTATTATACAAAACAGTCTTTATATTCGCAAGACTTTTGTGTAATTCAAAATGCGCTGACAACCATCCGGCCTTTGGAAACTCTCCTCTTAGTATACAAAAAGGACAGCCATTTCTGACTGTCCTCACAGGTTTCAAACCTATTTTGTATTTTATAAACTTTGTATTTTATAAATCTTTCATTTTATAAAGATTCGCCATCCTGGGACTGTTCTGCATTTTCTTCTGTTGCTTTCTCTTCTGTCACAGGTTCTGCCCCATGTTCCTGCACTGCTGTTTCCGTTGTTTTTCCAACATTTTCTGTGTCTGCTTCAGATCCGTTTTCCACAGCTTCATCTGTCTTTTCCAGATGCTGGGTATCCGCAACACCTTCGCCATCTTCCTTCTTCTCTTCCGGCTCCGGCAATCCCTTTACCTCACGGAAGATCTTCATAAATTCCTTACCGGTAATGGTTTCTTTCTCGATCAGGAATGCTGCGATCTTGTCCATGGTTTCCCTGTCATCACTTAAAAGACGTTTAGCCTCATCATAAGCATTTTTCAGGATCTTCATAACTTCCTGGTCGATATCTGCTGCTGTGGCATCACCGCAATTTAATACAGTACGGCCAGTCAGATACTGGTTTTCCTGGCTTTCAAGACCCATAAGTCCAAACTTTTCAGACATACCATACTGAGTGACCATAGCTCTTGCCAGATTGGTAGCCTGCTGGATATCATTGGCAGCACCAGTAGTAACTGTATCAAAAACAATCTCCTCTGCTGCACGGCCGCCCATTAACTCAACCAGCCTTGCTTCCAGCTCTTTCTTTGTACTTAAATACTTCTCTTCTTCTGGGACATTCATAACATATCCCAGTGCACCCATGGTTCTTGGAACAATAGTGATCTTCTGAACCGGCTCGGAATGCTTCTGCAACGCGCTGACTAATGCGTGTCCTACCTCATGGTAAGATACAATACGGCGCTCTTCCTTGCTCATAATGCGGTCTTTTTTCTCCTTACCAACAAGGACAACCTCAACTGCCTCAAACAGATCCTTCTGGGAAACTGCATTTCTGCCATTCTTAACTGCATTGATCGCAGCCTCATTCATCATGTTTGCAAGATCTGCACCAACAGCACCGGATGTTGCAAGGGCGATTTCCTTAAAATCTACTGTCTCATCTAATAATACATCCTTGGAATGTACCTTCAAAATACTGATACGTCCGTTCAGATCCGGCTTATCCACAACTACACGACGGTCAAAACGTCCCGGACGAAGAAGAGCCGGGTCCAGGATCTCAGGACGGTTGGTAGCACCAAGTACCAGAAGTCCCTTTGTAGAATCAAAACCATCCATCTCAGAAAGCAGCTGGTTTAAGGTCTGCTCACGCTCATCATTTCCGCCCATACGGCTGTCACGGCTGCGGCCAATGGCATCAATCTCATCGATAAAGATAATACATGGTGCATTTTCCGTTGCATTCTTAAAAAGATCACGGACACGGGAAGCACCTACACCTACGAACATTTCCACAAAGTCAGAACCTGACAGTGAATAAAATGGTACATGGGCCTCACCTGCCACTGCCTTTGCAAGAAGGGTTTTACCGGTTCCTGGAGGTCCTACTAATAAAGCACCCTTTGGAAGCTTGGCACCGATCTTGGTGTATTTTCCAGGATTATGAAGGAAATCCACGATCTCAGTTAAAGATTCCTTTGCTTCATCTTCACCTGCTACATCTTTAAAAGTAATACCTGTTTCCTTCTGCACATACATCTTGGCGTTGCTCTTGCCTACACCCATGATTCCGCCGCCGCCCATACGCTTCATGGTAAAGTTCATAATGAACAGCAGGAACAGGAAAGGAAGTGCATAGCTCAATATCTCTAACAGCAATGCATTGGAAGTATTATTTTCTCTGTTTGTAACAACGTTATTCTTTAAAATACGGTCTACAAACTGGTAATCCCCTTCCAGACGCACTACATAATATTTCATCTGCTGAGAATAGTTGGTATCATCTGCCTTTGGCTTTACCTCTATAATGGTGCTTCCAACGCTGATGGATTCCACCTTACCATTTTCCACCATGTTTACAAATTCATTGTAAGACAGTTCCTGACGCTGTCTGGCGTTGACAGTGGAGTTCATCCAGCCCACGATCAGGATCGTCAGCAATGCTGCAACAACCAGCATGGTAATGGTCTGCCAATTACTGTTCTGATTCTGTTTGTTGTTATTATCCATACTGTATAAATTCTCCCTCTAACAGGCGTTTGTTGCACGCATAAAACGTGCCAGAGCCTATTCTTTTCTATTATAATGTGAGTCTAACCATAAATCAAGGAAAGAACTATTAAAATTCTGAAAACAACTGCCATTTTCGCCTTAAGGTGCTTCAAAACTCCGTTGCCGAAAATAAGGGTACCTGCACTTAAGATTCTTAGTTTTTTAAGATTTTTGCAATTTTTTCAAAAAACTCCCTAGATTTATAAATTTCATAGTTGTATAATATATCAGTTTTTAAAAAACCGTAAACAAAAACCTGATTCCCAATTTACTATTAAAGGAGGTTCCCCACTATGCCAGTAAAATACGTATTCGTAACCGGCGGCGTTGTATCCGGACTTGGAAAAGGCATTACTGCTGCTTCCCTTGGCCGTCTTTTAAAAGCCAGAGGTTACAAAGTTACCATGCAGAAATTTGACCCCTACATCAACATTGACCCCGGTACCATGAACCCGGTACAGCACGGCGAAGTCTTCGTCACTGATGACGGTGCTGAAACTGACCTTGACCTTGGACATTATGAGCGTTTCATTGATGAGAGCCTGACTAAGAATTCCAACGTAACTACCGGTAAAGTTTACTGGACTGTTCTTCAGAAAGAACGCCGTGGAGACTTTGGCGGAGGTACGGTACAGGTCATCCCCCACATCACCAATGAAATCAAAAGCCGCTTCCATCGCAATTATAATGATAACGAAACCGAGATCGCCATCATCGAAGTTGGCGGTACTGTTGGTGACATCGAAAGTCAGCCATTCTTAGAGGCGATCCGCCAGTTCCAGCATGATGTTGGTCCAGGCAACACCTGTCTCATCCACGTCACCCTTATCCCTTATTTAAAAGCATCCGAAGAATTAAAGACAAAACCAACCCAGGCAAGTGTAAAAGACTTACAGGGAATGGGGATCCAGCCGGATATTCTGGTATGCCGTTCTGAGCATCCGTTAGATGACAATATCAAGAGCAAGATCGCCCTGTTCTGCAATGTGCCAAAAACCCATGTTCTCCAGAACCTGGACGTAGATGTCCTTTACGAAGTTCCCCTTGTAATGGAAGAAGAACATCTGGCACAGGTTGCCTGCGAATGTTTAAATCTGCCATGCCCTGAGCCAGATTTAAAAGACTGGTCTGCTATGATCGATGCATGGAAGCATCCGGAAAAAGATGTAACCGTCGCACTGGTAGGAAAATACACACAGCTCCATGACGCTTATATCTCTGTTGTAGAAGCTTTAAAGCACGGCGCGGTTGCCAACAGAGCGCGGGTACACATTAAATGGATCGATTCTGAAACTGTAGATCCTGAAAATGTAGATGAAAAATTAGGGGATGTTGACGGCATCCTGGTTCCAGGCGGCTTCGGTGACCGTGGTATTGACGGTATGATCTGCGCCATCCGCTACGCAAGAGAGCACAAAGTTCCTTTCCTTGGTCTCTGCCTTGGCATGCAGCTTTCTATTGTAGAATTTGCAAGAGATGTGATCGGCTGGAATGACGCACACAGTGTAGAGTTAGACCCTGCTACTACTCATCCTGTTATCCACCTGATGCCAGACCAGGATGGCGTAGAAGATATTGGCGGTACGTTAAGACTTGGTTCCTATCCATGTGTTCTGGATCCCAATTCTAAGGCATATGGCCTGTATGGCGAAGAGACCATCCATGAGCGTCACAGACATCGCTATGAAGTAAACAATGACTACAGAAAGTTCCTTGCAGATCACGGCATGATGTTATCTGGTATGTCTCCTGACAACCGTATTGTAGAAATGATCGAACTGCCAGAACATCCATGGTTCATCGGAACACAGGCTCACCCAGAGCTTAAGTCCCGTCCAAACCGCCCACATCCGCTGTTTAAGGGCTTTATTGAAGCATCTTTAAAACATCAGGCCAAATAATCAGTCATAACTGATCGTCCTGCCTGAATAAAAACGATCAAAAAAACACATCCTGTTTACAGCAAACCAGATCACGGATCAGAAAGCTGTTTACAGGAGGTGTTTTTTTATGGAAAAATATAATTGCAAAAACAAATCTGCTCTAAAAAACAATATAACCCAAAATCTCTTCGATGACTCCGATATCCAGGCCTGTTCCGCTACAGACTGCACCGGTCTGATCCCGGCACTGCCTCAGGATGAAGCAGAAAGAGAAGCATATGAAACCATTTATCCTTATATTACAAAAGCAAAAAGCGTTGTAAAAACAACGAAATAATATCTTGCAAAATTTCTGCAACAAGAAAAGCCTATGCCGCTGCCTTCTCTGGCAGCCTGCACAGGCTTTTCACTTCATGTACAACCGTTTTGCCTTACATTTTCCTGTCCTTATACTGACAGCAAAAGACTTTGGTTGTCCATCTTATTTATTTCTCATGCATAAATCTTCCAAGGAATTCCTTTGTCTGCTCTCTCTGCGGATTTGCAAAGATCTCTACTGGTGTTCCCTCTTCTACGATCACGCCATTTGCCATATAGACAACATGGGTAGATACATCCCTTGCAAATGCCATCTCATGGGTAACGATGATCATAGTCAGACCCTCTTTGGCCAGCTTGCGCATAACTTCCAGAACTTCTCCTACCATCTGAGGATCCAACGCAGAAGTCGGCTCATCAAACAGCAGTACCTCCGGCTCCATAGCCAGGGCTCTTGCAATGGCAACTCGCTGTTTCTGACCGCCGGAAAGCTGTCTTGGTTTTGCATTAATATAAGGAGCCATGCCAACTTTTTCCAGATAATACATGGCCTTCTGCTTTGACTCTTCTTTGCCCTTCTTTAACACCTTAGTCTGTCCCACCATACAGTTTTCAAGAACTGTCATGTTATTGAACAGATTAAAGCTCTGGAACACCATACCAACTCTGGAACGATACTTAGGTGCATTAACCTTTGCATCAGCAATATTATTTCCATGATATAAGATCTCACCGGTAGTAGGTGTTTCCAGCAGATTTAAGCAGCGCAGCAAGGTGGACTTACCAGAACCGGAAGCTCCGATGATACAGGTAACATCCTTACTGTTTACAGTAAAATCAATATCCTTTAAAACCAGATTAGTGCCAAAGGTCTTGCTTAAATGGCGGATCTCCAAAATCTTTTCGCTCATTACTGCTCCTCCTTCTTATCATCCGGGTAACGATACATGCCGCTGGTATAAGCCAGTGTATCAGTGGTTGCCAGATCGAAATTATCCGCACCATCCATCTTCTTCTCCCACAGACGTAAAAGTCTTGAACAGGTAAAAGTCATGATAAAGTACATGATCATGGTAATGGTATAAGTCTCAAAGTTCATATAAAGGGCGCCTGCAGCTGCTTTGGTCTTGTACAGCAGCTCTGCTACACCAATAACAGAAAGCACACAGCTGTCCTTGATATTGATGATCAGGTTGTTGCCGATCTGAGGCATCAGATTACGGAGTGCCTGAGGCAGAATCACGTAGACCATAGTCTGTACATGGGTCATACCAATAGACTTTGCTCCCTCTGTCTGTCCCGGGTCAATGGAAAGAATACCTCCTCGTACAGTCTCAGCCATGTAAGCACCTGTATTAATAGATAAGATAAAATAAGCAGCCTGCGTAATAGTAGAATTAATTCCCAGCAAAGGCATAAGACCGTAATAAATAAACATAGCCTGAGCCATCATAGGTGTACCTCTGAAAAATTCCACATAAGCATTTAAGATCAGCCGTACAACCCATAAAAGTCCCTTTTTTAAAGGATTATCTCCTTTTTCAGAAGGAATTGTCTGGACAATACCTACAGCAAAACCGATGAGGCAGCCTACCAGCGTACCTACTAATGCGATCTTTAAGCTGACGCCTGCCCCCTGCAGCATAGACATGCCGTAACGGTTAAACACGACCATTACACGGCCAAAAAAATCTGTTGGCATAACTTTCTCCTTTTTATCTCCTTATTAGTTAGCCAGAGGCTGTACAGAAATTGCCTCGTCCATCATTGCGGAGAAATCATCTTTTGTCATCTTGGACAGAACACTGTCAATAGCTTCCTTTAACTCAGTATTGCCTTTCTTTAAAGAAATACCGATATTGATATCTTCATCTGTTACCTGGAAATCATCTGCGCCGCCGCCAAATTCAAGAAGCTTGAAATCAGGATAAGCAACTAATGCGCCCTTACCAGTTGGCTGGTCAGTTACAACCAGGTCACACTTATCAGCATTTAAGGACATCAGCATATCTGGTGCACTTGCGGTTGCAGCTAAGATATTTGCATCCGGGATCTGAGGAAGGCATGTATCATACCAGATGGTACTCTGCTGAGAAGTACAGGTAGCACCTGCCAGATCAGCTACACTCTTTGCATCAGCATATTTGCTGCCGTTCTTAACCAGGGTAACGATGGTTGCGTAGTAATAAGGTTCTGTAAAATCAACTGCCTGAAGACGTTCTTCTGTAATAGACTGTCCGGCGATAACACAGTCAACCTGTCCTGTACTTACAGCAGGGATCAGAGAATCCCAGTCAAGACGAACGATCTGCAGTTCATATCCTAACTCATCACAGATCTTCTTAGCCATCATAACATCGTATCCGTATGCATATTCGTTGCTGTCATTGATCGGAACAGCACCGTTAGAATCATCTGGCTGTGTCCAGTTATATGGTGCATATGCACACTCCATAGCTACTTTTAAAACTTTCTTTTCACCGGAAGCTTCTGCACTTGTCTCATCCGCAGCCTTGTTCTCTCCTGCTGCGGTTGTCTGTTCTGCTGCAGCTGCTGTTGTAGAAGTGGTATTGCTGCTTCCACATGCTGTTAATGCACCTGCTGCCATTACACCTGCAATTGCCAGGCTCATTATTCTCATTACGTTTCTTTTCATAATCGTTCTCTCCTCATTGCCTGTATTTAGAAAGTCTGTTATCCACAGATCTGCCGGACTCTGTACACAAAAAGCCATACCCGCTACAGGTATGACTTCTTCGTTTTCCTTGGCTTCTTTCACGAAACAGCCTTCCTGACTGCTGATATCTGTATAATTTCAGCATTTTCCCGCTTAGTATAGCATAACTGCTTCGCTTTTCCAATAGTAATTTTTATTTTAACAAATGGGCAAGAAGCTGCAAGGCCGAACTGTAACTATTTTTGAGCAGCTGTACTAGCTTCTTCTGCCTTTTTGATCATCAGATCCGTCATCTTCTGCTGATACTCTTCATCCGCCGTGATCTCATTTCCCTCTTCATCTACTTCCACTGCAAATAAAAAGGTCCTTGCATCGTTGATCTCATAGCTGCAGGTCACTAATGTATACAGCGCCTTCACCGGATATTCTACCGGTTCTGCATAAGAACAGGGAGCGATCATTTCTTTTACAAACTCATCAAAAGCTTCCTGGCTCTTAAAACGTGTCTTACGCACAATAGGCTTTGCCTCTCCATAATAGCAGGATACCGCTTTTAAATGGATCGCCCGATCCGGAGTATAAATAGTGAAATACTGATGTTCCTTAAAATAAGAAGGATCCTTATAACGGACAACATCCTTAAACATGCTTCCGTTTTTCATATTGTGACCATAAAGGATATTATTTCTTCCCTCAAAGTCCCCTTCACTTTCATAATCCAGGTAAATCGTTCCGGCAACACTTGATTCTCCATGGAAATCATGTTTCAGATAAAAATCATTATCCGTTCCCTGAACGATCGGGTAACTGATCTTGGTATCAGGAATATCGATCCAGCCGATGGTATCAGGATTTTCCCCTTTCAGTACATCAAAATCATAAGGTGACTGATAAACCTCTTCTTCCGGTTCTGTCTCCTGCTCTTTTGTTTCTTCTGCAGTAGTCTCCTGGGTCGTCTGAGCTGCCTTGCTTGCAAGCTGCTCATACTCCTCCTGGGCTTTCTTATCTGCAAGATAACTTCGCAGTGTCAGACCGGCGCTTGCCAGAAACACCAGAAGCGCTGCACAGATCAGTATCTTCCAGAAAGTGCCTCCCGCTCTTTTTTTATTACCTTCCATGCCTTATTTTCTGTCCTTTCCAAGATGCTTAATGAGCCTGTATGATTACACAGGCTCACATTTTATGCTGTATAGGTTTTCTTTTTTACAGATTCTTTCTGCCACTGGCCAGATCTTGCCACTGCTTCATGCATCAGTAACAGCAATTCCATAAAGCTGCGGAAACTTACCTGACAGCGTTTTTCCTTCCAGCCTATGGTTCCTTGCCATGTGGCATTTCTACGGAACAGAACGCGGACTACAAAAGTAGCCGGTCCATAATTTCCATTTTCCACATGAAAACTCCGTGGAATGATCACGGAATGGTCTCTTGCATTTTCAGGAAGAGGATCGATCATCTCTGCGATCTTTTCTCTCAGTTCAAATTCATTATAAAACGTTCTCCTGTCTTCCACTGCAGGGTGAGACACATCACCGCTCATATTGTGATCTTCATAATTGCGAACCGCTACTTCGCACATCTTTTTCCCAAGTCCATAAGGAAACCTGGTAACTCCATTTCCCAGCTGCTGGTCAAAAAAGTCCATCAGCTCCATAAAACTGTCAAAATGTTTTTTCACAGAAGTACCTAACTGCTCGATTTCTCCCTGCCAGGACGCATAATAGCGGTACTGTACACGAAGGCAGAAATCCGCCAGCTGTCCTCTGTTTTCCGGCTCTAAATTTCCAGTTCTGTCATCTGTCTCATCTTCCATCAGATCCGGCAGATCTTTTTTTTCAAAATTACGCTGATCCACACTCTTCATAGGATAATGAATCTCATCAAACAGCTCTTCTAAGAGAAATACCATCTCTGACAAACTGTAAAAAGCAATGCCGCCATTTCTGCTGTCATGATAGATCCTTCCTTTTAAAATTCTCTTTGCAAAATCATCTACTGCAATGTGGACCTGTCGATAGGAGTTAGGTATAGCCCCTGTTTTCGCTACTGACATTTTCTCACCTACTTTTCTATCTTAATATATTCTTACCATTTGTCCCTCATTGATACCGGATTGTTTCGCACTATGTGCTCTCACAATCCTAAAAACATTCATAATCCGCTTATTTTTCTACGAAAAATGGCTGCTTATTCATGTTTTTGACGGGTCCCAAGTTCAAAAATCCTCTTGCATCGGATTTCAGACCTTTTGACCCTGGTATCATATTACTATCAGTATAACAGCTAATGGTTACAAAACGGTTACAAAACACTATAATTTTATATTTTTTTACGGGAATAAACTGGACATTTTTGCACCGTATGAGTATACTTAAAGTACCATTTATATAAGAAATTGATATGTAATAAAGGAGACTTGTCGTTATGTCAACTTCTTCTGATACAAAGCCAACAATTTATGTACAAACTCTGGGCGGTTTTTCTATTAAAGCAGATGATTTCCAGATCAATGACAACAGCAATCAGTCAAAAAAGCCATGGGCTTTACTGGAATATCTGGTAGTTTTTCAGAAAAAAGAGATCAGCCCTGCAGAACTGATCCACATCATCTGGGCAGATGAACCTGGTGCTAATCCAAACGGAGCCTTAAAAACACTTATGTTCCGCTCCCGCAAATTACTGGAACCATTAGGGATCTCCCCACAGAAACTTTTAATCCAGCAGAGAGGAACCTACGCCTGGACACAGGAATATCCTACCTTCCTTGATATTGATGAATTTGAATCAATCTATAATAAAGCTTTAGGCAGTTCTCTTTCTCCGGAAGAAAGCCTGAAGCTGTGTATGGATGGTCTGGCTCTTTATAAAGGGGACTTCCTTCCAAAGTCAGAATATGAATCCTGGGTTATCCCAATCAGCGCTTACTATCATTCCCTGTACCAGAAACTGGTTTACAAGACCATACAGCTTCTTTTGGACAAGCAGGCTTACAGCCAGATCACTTCTATCTGCCAGACAGCCATTGGAATCGAACCTTTTGATGAGGAATTTCATTATTATCTGGTGTATTCTTTATTTAAAGACGGTCATACAAGCCAGGCATTAGAAGAATACAGCAACACTTTGGACCTGTTTTATAATGAATTTTCCATTTCACCTACGGAACATTTTAAAGATCTGTATAATACCATCCGCAACAGTGAAAGAGGTATTAATACCAATCTGGACTCCATCCAGACTTCTTTAAACGAAGAAAGCAACGACGGAGCTTTCTACTGTGAGTATCCGGTATTCCGTGATCTGTTCCAGTTAGAACGCCGTTCCATCCAGCGTACAGGAGATTCCATCTATCTCTGCCTGCTGACCATAACTGGCATTGACGGAAAAGTTCCAAAGAGCATGATCCTGCAAAAAGCCATGGAACATCTGAACAGCTCCATTTTAAATTCCCTGCGCTGCAGTGACGTTTTTACCCGCTACAGCATCAGCCAGTACCTTATTCTGCTTCCTACTGTAACAGCAGAAAAGGGAGAAATGGTATTAAGACGTATCATTACTAATTTCCGCAAACTATATAACAGAAAAGATATCACAGTAGAAATGCGGCTGCAGCCGATTCTTCCCTGGAAGAATACATCTTTAAAAGATACTCTGAAATACGGTGAACTGGCAGAGGAAATTGATGAACCCCTATAATACAGTATGACCTGTAAATACCTGTAAATTTTAAAACAGATGAAACCAAAATTTTCTTATGGTTTCATCTGTTTTTCGTTTTGTATACCTATATCATTTACGGCGTGCAGATCACCGGTATCCCCTTATAAAGCATGTCATATAAGGCCGGAACACTTGCCGGAGGCAGATTTACACAGCCATGACTGCCGCTTGTCTGATAGATCGTTCCGCCAAATTTACTTCTCCATGGCGCATCATGAAGACCAATTCCTCCATTAAAAGGCATCCAGTAATCTACATGAGTTTCGTATTCGTACTTACCATTCTCCAGTTTCTTTCCACGCAGGATCCGGTCTTTCTCTTTATATGTAAGACTGTAGATGCCAGCTGGTGTGGTATAATCCTTTGACACATTGCCCGTTACACAGGGAGCATCCCAGACAGCTGCTCCATCTTTTATCATGTATACATGCTGACCAGACAGATCTACCTGCACATAGGTATTTCCCCAGTCGCTGCCAGTCCTTGATGCAGCCACCTGACTATAAACAGGCTCTCTATCCGCACTGTCACCGCTCTGCCATGCCGAACCGCTTTGGATCAGCTCAGTAAGTGCTGCAATCTCACCTGCCTGATCGATCTTCCATCCATATGGGCCTGTAAGCTGATATTCTGCACCAGATACTCCTTTAAAAGTACGGGGTTTTCCTGCTGTATCATAAGTCGCTGCCAGCTTTGCCACAAATGCAGCCACTTTCTGTTGATCCAGCATTACCTGACCATTGCTGCTTCCTGTGATCCAGCTGGCCATCGTCTCACCAGAAAGTACTTCTGACGTATCCCCAAATACATATCGCAGCTGTTTGCTTTTTCGGCTGTTCATGGCAGCACATAAGGCCTTCAGGTTTTCATCGCTTTCCCAAACACCAACGGTACGGTAGCAGCCAGTTTCTTCCAGTGAAACTTCTTTGCTTCCGGATCTCACAACTGCCGTTATCACCTGTTTTATCTTTTCCAGGTCTACGTCATTTCCCTGAACTGCCGGGATAATCGTAAAATCTTTTCCTTCTTCATAAGCAGAAATAGCCGCATCTTTTGTAGTCACAATATTTCCGCCACTGATACATGACAGTGCACTGATCTTCTCATTTAAAGCATCTTCATTATACTGAGCAGAAACTTCCATTGTATGAGTATTATCCCCTGAAGGACCTGCCACACGGCCAGAGGCATTCTGACTGTCTAAAATTTCCTGTATACTGCCGGAAACAGTGACCTGATAGCCAATGTCACTGCCCTTAATGCTTTCTTCTTTTCCGCCTTTTTCTTTTATGCGCAGCGTATATTCACCTGCATAAAAGCCCTCGATCCTGGCTTTCGCCTCATCAGGTGTCAATCCGCCTACTCCAACTCCGTTGATCTTTGTGCCGGATACCAGTCTGGATGTATCACTTTCATCAGCAAAAGCGCCTATTGTAACAGCTAATGACAGTGTCAGCGCTGTCAGAACGGTTAAAAGCAGACTGCTTTTCATTTTTCCCGCAATTTTTCTCATTCTTTCCACTCCTTTTCAGGTACAGGACCAGCACCTGAACAACTCCATTAATCGATCACTTTAATACTTTCGATCACCGGCTGGTTCTCCTTGGCTACCGTTCCGTTGTTGTCCTCTACCTTTGTATCTTCACAGATTGCATCTACTACTTCCATACCATCCGTTACATAACCAAAACATGCATATTCGCCATCCAGGAACGTGCTGTCCTCATGCACGATAAAGAACTGTGAACTGGCACTGTCCTTGCGCTGTGCTCTTGCCATGGAAATAGCTCCTCTGGTATGGGATAATGAATTTTCCACACCATTGGAAGCAAATTCACCCTTGATCTCACGCTCAGAACCGCCCATACCTGTTCCTAGTGGATCACCGCCCTGGATCATAAAACCGCTGATAATACGATGGAAGGTAAGTCCGTCATAAAATCCATTTTCTGCCAGATCAAGGAAGTTTGCAACGGTAATCGGTGCTGCATCACCGGCTAATTCCACATTAATGGTACCATAATCCTTTACTGTAATCTCCACATGATGCTTTCCTGCAGCTGCAGTCAGATCTAATCCACTGTTTTCATCTGCTGCTTTCGATGTCTCTGCAGTCTCTTCTGCTTTTTCTGCTTCAGTTTCTTTTGCATCTTCTGCCTTTGCTGTTGTTTCCGCTGCTGTTGTCTGTGCTGTATTATTATCTTTTGTACCGCAGCCTGCCAATAACATAGCAGATGCTGCTGCCATCAGGCAGATCTTCATCCATTTCTTCATTTTCAAATTTTCCTTTCTTCCATCAAACTCTGTTCATCCCGCGTCTGTGTAAACAGCGCAGTACTCATCGCACTCATCATAGCATTTTCACCACATACAGTAAAGCGTTTCACAAAAATATCAAATTTCCGTAAGATTTATTAAGAAAGACATTAAAAAAGTAACAGCGCCGAAGTTTCCTTCAGCGCTGTCACTTTTATCCCTTATATAACAATTTTTAATCGATTAGCCTGTTTTTATTCTCTGAGATTAATCTTCCAGAGCTGCCTGAGCTGCTGCTAAACGAGCGATCGGTACACGGAATGGCGAGCAGGATACATAATCCAGTCCAATCTTGTGGCAGAATTCTACGGAGCTTGGGTCACCGCCATGCTCGCCGCAGATACCTACATGAAGGTCAGGACGTGTAGCCTTTCCTAACTTAATAGCCATTTCCATCAGCTTGCCTACACCGGTCTGATCCAGTTTTGCAAATGGATCATTCTCGAAGATCTTAGCATCATAGTAAGCATTTAAGAACTTGCCAGCGTCATCACGGGAGAATCCGTAAGTCATCTGGGTTAAGTCATTGGTACCGAAGCAGAAGAACTCTGCATCCTTAGCGATCTCATCAGCAGTTAAAGCTGCTCTTGGGATCTCGATCATAGTACCAACTTCATATTTCAGATCAACACCAGCTGCTGCGATCTCTGCATCAGCGGTCTCAACAACGATCTTCTTAACATACTTTAATTCCTTGGTATCGCAGATCAGAGGGATCATGATCTCTGGGCAAACGTTCCAGTCTGCATGAGCCTTCTTAACATTGATAGCTGCACGGATAACAGCCTTTGTCTGCATCTTAGCAATCTCAGGATAGGTAACAGCCAGACGGCAGCCACGATGTCCCATCATTGGGTTGAACTCGTGAAGTGCATCACAGATAGCCTTGATCTGTTCAACAGTCTTGCCCTGTGCGTCAGCCAGTTTCTTAATATCCTCTTCCTCAGTAGGAACGAACTCATGCAGAGGCGGATCCAGGAAACGAATGGTAACTGGGTTGCCTTCCAGAGCCTCATACAGCTTCTCGAAATCTCCCTGCTGTTCAGGTAAGATCTTCTCCAGAGCTGCTTCTCTTTCTTCTACTGTTTCAGAGCAGATCATCTCACGGAATGCATCGATTCTGTTGCCCTCAAAGAACATATGCTCTGTACGGCAAAGACCAATACCTTCTGCGCCAAGCTCTCTTGCCTTTGCAGCATCTCTAGGAGTATCTGCATTGGTACGAACCTGTAATCTTCTATATTTGTCAGCCCAAGCCATGATTCTGCCGAACTCACCAGCAATGGTAGCATCTACAGTTGGGATAATACCGTCGTAGATCTTACCGGTAGAACCATCGATGGACAGCCAGTCACCTTCATGGTATTCTTTTCCAGCCAGAACAAACTTCTTGTTCTCTTCATCCATAACGATCTCGGAGCAGCCGGATACACAGCAGGTACCCATACCACGTGCTACTACTGCTGCATGGCTGGTCATACCACCGCGGACAGTCAGGATACCCTGAGCAGCCTTCATACCTTCAATATCTTCAGGAGAAGTTTCCAGACGAACCAGAACTACCTTCTCACCTTTTGCCTTCCAAGCCTTAGCATCTTCTGCTGTAAATACAATCTTACCGCAAGCAGCACCTGGTGAAGCAGCCAGTGCCTTAGCTACTGGTTCAGCCTTCTTAAGTGCAGTAGCATCGAACTGAGGATGAAGCAGTGTATCCAGGTTACGTGGATCGATCATCTTAACTGCTTTCTTCTCATCGATCATGCCTTCATCTACCAGATCACAAGCGATCTTTAATGCAGCCTTTGCAGTTCTCTTACCATTACGTGTCTGCAGCATGTACAGCTTTCTGTCCTCAATGGTAAACTCCATATCCTGCATATCTCTGTAATGATCTTCCAGAGTATGGCAGATACCAACGAACTGCTCATAAACTTCTGGCATAACTTCCTTTAACTGATCGATCTTCTGAGGTGTACGTACACCGGCTACTACGTCTTCGCCCTGTGCGTTCATCAGGAACTCACCCATTAAGTGCTTTTCGCCAGTTGCTGGGTCACGGGTAAATGCAACACCGGTACCAGAGGTCTCGCCCATGTTACCAAATGCCATCATCTGTACGTTTACTGCAGTACCCCAGGAATATGGGATATCGTTGTCACGACGGTAAACATTTGCTCTTGGGTTATCCCATGAACGGAATACAGCCTTGATAGCTTCCATTAACTGCTCCTTAGGATCAGTTGGGAAGTCTTTTCCGATCTTCTCTTTATATTCAGCCTTGAACTGCTCAGCCAGATCATGAAGATCTTCTGCAGTCAGCTCAACGTCCTGCTTAACACCTTTTTCAGCTTTCATCTTATCGATGAGCTCTTCAAAATATTTCTTTCCGACTTCCATAACAACATCGGAGAACATCTGGATAAATCTTCTGTAGCAGTCCCAAGCCCAACGTGGATTGCCGGACTTCTTAGCCAGAACCTCTACTACTTCTTCATTCAGACCTAAGTTCAGGATGGTATCCATCATACCAGGCATAGATGCTCTTGCACCGGAACGAACGGAAACCAGAAGTGGATTTTCCTTATCGCCAAACTTCTTACCGGTGATTTCTTCCATCTTTCCGATATATTCCATGATCTGGCCCATGATCTCATCATTGATCTTTCTGCCATCTTCATAGTACTGTGTACAAGCTTCTGTTGTAATTGTAAATCCCTGAGGAACCGGTAAACCAAGATTTGTCATCTCAGCCAGGTTTGCACCTTTGCCTCCCAGAAGATTTCTCATGTTTGCATTGCCTTCACTGAACAAGTAAACCCACTTTGTTGCCATAAGTCTTTTCCTCCTCTGATATAGCAGCCCGTCAGATCCCTTTCACCTGCCTGCTGCCGACTTAACTTAGCTTTAAGACGGAATCAATGGTTCTTTTTGTCCGTCCAACGTGTTTATTATATCACAAACTTTTTTCCAGTAAACCCTTTTCGGGGCAAAACTTCGAAAAAATTTGTTAATTTTACTGTAAAATATAGTGTAAGCGCTTCCACTTTCTGTCATTTTCACATATGCGTTGTTCGTTCGTATTTACGAATGTGCATTCTATCCAAAAAATAAAGGATATCCTCACTCCGTCATTGCAGGCAAAAAACATGTTCTAATCCAAACATATAAATTCCCCTGCTCGGGCTGAGAATATCCTTTGATATCTAAAAAAGCAACTCATCTGCGTCTGCAAAGCAGACATTTGTGTACTGTATCTCTCCTATTTCGCAGAATGATAGAGTATACTAGATTTTAAATCTATATCCAACTCCCCAGATTGTTTCAATATACTGAGGTTTTGCAGTATTAAACTCGATTTTTTCCCTGATCTTTTTAATATGCACAGTAACAGTGGCAATATCTCCTATGGATTCCATATCCCAGATCTTGGAAAACAGTTCTTCTTTTGTAAATACATGGTTGGGATTCTGTGCCAGAAAAGACAGAAGATCAAATTCCTTGGTCGTAAAAGTCTTTTCTTCGCCATTTACCCACACTCTTCTGGCCGTTTTATCGATCTTAAGCCCACGGATCTCGATGATCTCATTTGCCGGCTGGCCGCTTCCCACCAGACGCTCATATCTTGCCATATGGGCCTTTACCCGGGCTACCATTTCACTTGGACTGAATGGCTTTGTAATGTAGTCATCTGCTCCCAGTCCCAGCCCCCGGATCTTGTCGATATCTTCTTTCTTTGCAGAGACCATAATGATAGGGGTGTTTTTCACCTCACGGACCCGGCGGCAGATCTCAAAACCGTCTGTTCCCGGAAGCATCAGATCCAGGATCAACAGGTCATATTCCTCTTTTAACGCCCGGTCCAAACCATCTGTTCCATTATTTTCTATCTCCACATCAAAGCCTGACAGTTCCAGATAATCTTTCTCCAGCTCTGCAATGCTTTCCTCATCCTCTACGATCAGTATTTTACTCATTCCTGCACAACCTCCTGATATTTTCTTAAAACAAAATGCACTTCTGTTCCAATCCCTTCTTTGCTGGTGGCCCAGATGCGTCCTCCATGATCTTCTATGATCTTGCGCACAATGGACAATCCAATACCACTTCCACCCTGAGAAGAATTTCTGGAAGAATCGGTACGGTAGAACCGGTCAAAGATATTTGGCAGATCTTTGGCTGCAATACCTTTTCCATTGTCCTCGATCTCCACCTGGATAAAATCCCCGTCATCCTTAATGCGGATATTGATAATCCCCTTTTTCTTGTCCAGATATTTTACAGAATTACTTATAATATTGTTGATCACGCGTTTCATCTGTTCTGCGTCGGCAATAACGACCACATCTTCATCTACATAATTAAAATATCCCAGTTCAATTCCTCTGGCTTCCATATCCAATCCCACTTCTTCCACACAATCTCTGAAATACTGAGAAACATTGATCTTAGAGAAAGTATAGGGGATCTTATTGGTATCGATCTTGGAATAAAAAGTCAATTCATCGATGAGGCGATCCATATCATTGGCTTTATTATAAATGGTACGGATATATTTATCCAGCTTTTCCGGAGAAGATGCCACCCCATCCATAATGCCTTCCACATAGCCTTTGATCGCCGTAATGGGCGTTTTCAGATCATGAGAAATATTACTGATCAGCTCTTTGCTTTCTTTATCATATTGGACTTTTTCTTCCGCGCTTTCCTTTAATCGCATGCGCATTTCTTCAAAATCCTGACACAATTGGCCGATCTCGTCATCTGCATCCACATCCAGTGTAAATTCCAGGTTACCATCACGGATCTTCTTAGTAGCTTCCTGAAGTTTATTCAGAGGACTTAAAATAGACTGATAGACCCAGAAAGTCAGGACTACACCCGCGATCAGAAGGATCATTACACCTAAAAAGAGCATTTCCTTGATCATGGACTTTACTTCCGGTACCAGGTCATCTACATTTGATATAATAAATACGCTTCCCTCTGTCTTGTCTGGAAACTGAAAATCCATCTGCTTCACCAGATGCTGGCTTTCACCGTCTAAATAAATACCTCCTTCTAAGTCTCCCTGGAGTATATCAAATTCCGGCAGCTGCTTACACAGCTGGGCTTTATTTTCATCGTCTGTATCACCGAAATAAATGATATTAGTTCCTTTTCGCACCACCAGATAAGCATAATGCTTCTGAAGCTCTGCATTTACCTCATCTAAATGATCTGTGTCTTCATATAACTGAGGGTCTTTATCCAGTTCTTCCCGGATCACCTGCTGTACCCGACGGGTCAGGCGGTTAAATACCTGTGTCGAGTTTCCGTTTAAAAGATCCACCTGTTCTGTCAGCCCGTACTCTTTTGTAAAAGATCGTGCCTGATGATCGCTGATAAAAAATGCAGAAGCAAAAATAAGAAGCATGGGAACAATGGTAATGATCATAAATGCAACCGCTAAGCGGGTCTTTATTTTCATGGATGTACCTCCAATGCCTGCTGATGCAGACAGTTCATTTTAAATAACATATAAAAATCAATACCGCCTTAGGCGGTCTTTTTCTATACCTATACAGTATAACATATTTATCCGGTCACATTTATAAAATCATTCTAAAAAATGCCCGCTTCCCTAATCAGGAAAACGGACATTTCTAAATCAACTATCAATTTATTAGAACATAAACTTGTCAGCAAAGTAATCCTTTAACTCAGCGATCGGGATACGTACCTGCTCCATGGTGTCTCTGTCGCGGACAGTTACTGCATGGTCTTCTTCGGAATCAAAATCGTAGGTTATGCAGAATGGAGTACCGATCTCATCCTGTCTTCTGTAACGCTTACCGATATTTCCTCTGTCATCAAATTCACAGTTGAAGTACTTGCTCAGTTCAGCGTATACCTTTTCTGCTCCTTCATTTAACTTCTTAGACAGTGGAAGAACACCTACCTTTACAGGTGCCAGTGCTGGATGGAAGTGAAGAACGGTTCTTACATCGCCTTCTCCGATCTCTTCCTCATCATATGCTGCGCACAGGAATGCTAAGGTTACACGGTCAGCACCCAGTGAAGGCTCAATTACATATGGAATGTATTTTTCCTTGCTCTCATCATCAAAGTAAGTCATATCCTGTCCGGATACAGTCTGATGCTGAGTCAGGTCATAGTCAGTTCTGTCTGCGATTCCCCAAAGCTCACCCCAGCCAAATGGGAACTGGAATTCCAGGTCAGTGGTAGCCTTGCTGTAGAAGCACAGTTCTTCTGGAGAATGGTCCCTTGCACGCATTTCATCTGGCTTAATGCCTAATTTCTGCAGCCAGTCGATGCAGTACTGTTTCCAGTAAGCAAACCATTCAAGATCTGTACCTGGCTTGCAGAAGAATTCAAGCTCCATCTGCTCAAACTCTCTGGTACGGAAAGTAAAGTTGCCAGGTGTAATCTCGTTACGGAAGGACTTACCAATCTGTCCAATACCAAACGGAACTTTCTTTCTGGAAGTTCTCTGTACATTCTTGAAGTTTACGAAAATACCCTGAGCAGTCTCTGGACGAAGGTATACAGTATTCTTAGCATCCTCGGTTACACCCTGGAAAGTCTTGAACATCAGGTTGAACTGACGGATATCAGTGAAATCATGAGCGCCGCAGCTTGGACAGCAGATATGCTTGTCTTCAATGTACTGCTTCATCTGTTCCTGAGACCAGCCATCTACAGAACCTTCCATCTCAATACCATGCTCTTCATTATAGTCTTCGATCAGCTTGTCTGCACGGAAACGCTCCTTACACTGCTTACAGTCCATCAGAGGATCTGAGAAACCGCCCAGATGTCCGCTGGCTACCCATGTCTGAGAATTCATTAAGATAGCGCAGTCAACGCCTACATTATAAGGACTTTCCTGTACAAATTTCTGCCACCATGCCTTCTTTACGTTGTTCTTCAGCTCAACGCCCAGATTGCCGTAATCCCAGGTATTTGCAAGACCGCCATAGATCTCAGAACCCGGATATACGAAACCTCTGTTTTTTGCAAGAGCTACGATTTTTTCCATTGTCTTTTCCATATCAGTATCCTCTCTCTTTATAAGCATTTTACAGACCAGCCATTCATCTGTAAACTGCCATTTTTATTCAGTTACAATTACACTTGTATGACCAGAAACTGTACTTACAAAATGTCCGTCACGGACATCACAGTTCCCGTCTGCACCTGTCAGCGCAGCCTCTGTCTGGATCAGCCCTTCTCCCTGTATGACAACAGCAAGAGAACCTGCAGCGTCCACACCTGCAGCCTTCAGCTCCCCGGAAAGTTCTTCCGGTGTCCCGGTTTTTATTTCCGTAAACGGCATGGTATCATCTCCTGTTTCCCTGGCAAAGTCTATCAGACTTTCACCACTGTCATAAGAAGTGATCAAAACTGCTTTTCCATTTTCCAGGCTTCCTGAAACCAGTTTCACAGGTTCTTTTTCATTCTCCGTTCCATTGGCTTCATTATATTCCTTTATCTTTTCAGATGCAAAGTCCAAAAGTTCCTCTTTGGAATAGCTGCCGCTTTCATAATTTTCCACACTGACCCACAAAAGCGTACCGTCCTTGGCAATATAAAGACAGTTTTCTTCTGTTTCCGGTCCCTTTGTGGTTTTCGCAGATAAGCCTTCACAGCCTCCAAGCATAAGTACTGCTGCTGCCGCAACAGCCGCCGCAAGAAGTTTTTTCTTCATTTTCTTCTTTTCCTTTCAGACATATGGCATATTATATCCTTTGAATGGCATAATTTCAAGCCCTTTAGCGCATTTTCAGCCAGTGGAGCCCATTGTTTTCCCACCTGCCAGCACTTTTAAGATCTCTAAAGACTTAAACTCATGATGTATGTATTCATCCATGGCATGTTGCACTTCCTTAGAAAACTCCCTTAAAACATCTTCCTTTAAGGTAAATGTATACAAAGATCCCAAAGGCGTTGCGATCACATACTGCCACGCATAAACACAGGATTCAGAAACTCTCCCTTCCGGCTCCTGGGTATACACACCGTTAATGACCATGGCCCGAAGTTCAAAAATACGTCGGATCAGTGGATTTGGCAAAGCTTCTTTGCTTAATGCTTTTAAAGACACATACAGCAGATTTAAAAGCTCTGTTCCATCCATGTTTTCATCAGAAAGCCAGGAAGCTATCTCCAGAAAATAAGCACCGTAACAGGCACCTTCCATATCTGCAGACAGTTCATCAAAATAATGGGAAATCTGGGCCGACTGAAGATTATAGGCGGATCTTCCCTCATACACCTGAAAGGTTCCAAAAGAAAAAGGCCGGCTTGCCGCCATCAGGCTGCTTCCCGGTCTTCTCACACCATGAGCAAAGACTGTTATCTTTCCTTTTTCCCGGGTCAGAAGCACCAGCCTTCTGTCATAGTCCCCGGAGGGCGCACTTAAAAGCACCATTCCTGTTACATTTAAAACATCCCGCATGCTGCGCCCTCCTTTCTTATAGTTCTATCTATATTTTATACGTTACTGTTCATGCGCTGCATGTACAGTAACCTTTATACGTCCTTCTGGTCGTATCCGTAATTCTTCATATAAAGCTCACTGTCTCTCCACTCTTTTCTTACTTTAACCCAGAGCTGAAGATTTACCTTGGTATCCATCATATTTTCAATCTCACGGCGTGCTACTGTACCGATCTTCTTTAACATGGATCCACCTTTTCCAATGATAATACCCTTGTGTGACTCACGTTCGCACACAATACTTGCCTCAATATCAATAATCCCGTTGGGACGTTCCTTCATCTGTTCAATGACAACCGCAATTCCATGAGGGATCTCATCATCTAACAGACGCAGAGCCTTTTCCCGGATCAGTTCTGCTGCGATCTGGCGCATCGGCTGATCTGTTACTGTATCTTCATCATAAAACTGCGGTCCATATGGCAGATATTTAAAAATAAGATCTAAGAGCAGGTCCGTATTTTTCTCCTTTAAAGCAGATAATGGAACGATCTCTGCAAAATTGCACACATCTTTATAGGCTGCAATAAAAGTTAAGATCTCCTCCTGAACTTTCACAGTATCAATCTTGTTAATGACCAGGATCACAGGTGTGCTTACCTTGGAAAGCTGCTCTGCAATATGGCGCTCACCAGCACCAATAAAAGTAGACGGTTCAACCAGCCATAAAACCACATCCACTTCTTTTAATGTGTGCTCAGCTACATTGACCATATACTCGCCCAGCTTATTTTTCGCCTTATGGATACCTGGGGTATCAAGAAAAATGATCTGGCCTCTGTCATCTGTATAAACAGTCTGTATCCTGTTTCTGGTAGTCTGAGGCTTATCAGAGGTAATAGCGATCTTCTGACCGATCAGGTGGTTCATCAATGTGGATTTTCCAACATTTGGACGTCCGATCAGAGTTACAAAACCTGATTTTTTCTGTTTGTTATCTTCCATTCTTTTCTCCTGTTTCATATATGTGTACTTTTAACTTTCACGGATCAGTGGAACAGTTCCTTTACTTCCTTAAACATTTTTTTATCCCCTTCGATCTGCTGCTCATTTCCAATCACGCAGAAAGCACCTGTATTTAAAATGGATTCCAGGATACCTGCCAGCCCGCGGATATCTTCCTGAGTCACATCCAAAATCTGGTCTCTCTTTTTCTGCATCATTTCATCTGTAAGGCCGGACAGATAAGCTGTCAGATTTCTGGATCCTTTTGCTGAAGGGCTTAATGGTGTATCTACATTGCTCATAGCACCGATCACATATTTTGTCATATCCCTCTCATCAATAGAAAAGTTCTTTAAATATTCCGGGATTCCTTCATAGATCTTATCAGTAGCCGCAAGCTTCGGATCTCTGTAAGATACCAGGCAGCCGGTTCCGCTTCTTCCAAAGCTACTCATGCAGCCATAAGCGCCGCCGATCACACGAAGATTCTGCCATAAATACTCATAGTTCATAATGACTTTTAATACTTCCAGTGCGCCGGTATAGGACTCTGCAGCAAAAGAACCACAGCGTGCTACATAATTTACTTTTGAAGAAGTCTTAAAACCTTCATTTTTCAGTTCTGGTGTAAATTCAAAAGTATACCTCTTGCCTGGCTTATTATTTAACACAGCCTTGAATTTCTTTAATTCTCCCGGAAGAACTTTATATCCTTCTTCATCTGCTGTATAGCATACCATAAGATTATCTGCCGCAAACAGCTTATCTGCTGTTTCTTTCAGCTTTTTGATCAGATCTTTGCGGAAATTTTCATCCTTACTGTAGGCATCTGCTGTTTTTTCCAGAAAATGGAAATAACTGATACCACCGGTTATATCATCAAAAGCTCTTACTGCTGAGAAATAAGAGCATGCTCTTGCAACAGCTGCGCTGTGGGAAGCACCTTCTAAGCGCATTCTGGATCTGGAACGCACTTCATCTAAAATCTCGCCTAAACGTTTTTCATCGTCTAATTTAGAAGCAGTAAGTATTTCTCTGATAATTCCAAATGCAAAGTCCACTTTTTCATAGAGAACCTTGATACCTGCTGTAAATGCACCCTTAAAAACTCCGTTTTTTCTTAAGTTTTCCCAGGAAGAAACATAAAAATCCAGTCCGCCGCTGTTTAAATGAATCTCGCTGGTCAGATCCTGATAGGTAAAGTTTTCAGTATCTACATATCCTAACACAGATTTTAAAAGAGATGCATAAGGAAGGTCCTCCTGTGGGATCACGCTCATATCAAACAGCAATTTAATATAGGCAATACCGGAAGTAAACATAGGGCTATGAACAACCGTTGTTCCTTCTTCCTGCTTTACCTGATAAGAAAACGGCTCTTCCTGTCGTTTAATATCCTCTCTGCCAAGCATAGGGATCTTCTCCAGATCTTCCTTTGCAGATGGTTCTTCCTGATATGCCTTAAGTTCTTTCGTTTCTTTTACCAGTGCCTTTACCTGTTCATCGCTTAAAGACTCTTTATATTTAGCCAGGCGCTCTGCCAGCTCTGCATCCTCTTTGGCTGTCTGGTCGATCTTTGGGCTTATGATCACAACTGCTTCATGAGGATTATCCAAAAGGTAATCTTTGATCAGCTGCTCAAAATAACCTTCCTGCGCGGCTTTTTTCAGATAATCAAAGGTCTTCTGGTATTGTAAATGAAGCATTGGATCTGCATCGTACAGCCAGCTGTCCATAGACCAGAGGCCATACATCAGTCCCTTAGGCGCAGAACCGTAATCTGCTTCTCTGTAACGGAATTCATAATAATTTAAACCTGCCAGAAGGCTCTTTTTGTCAATTCCCTGATCTGCCAGTTTTCTCAGCGTACCTTTTACAACAGATAAGAATTCACCTTTCTGCTCTTTATTTGCATTTTTCGCAACTACAGAAAAATATGGCTGAAGAATACCGTTTTCATAGCCGCCCATAATATCCTGACCAATGTGTGCATCGATCAAAGCCTGTTTTAATGGTGCTCCCGGTGCACTGATCAGGGTGTAGTCTAAGATCTGGAAAGCAACATAGAGAACCGGGTCAATATCTGTTCCTACCACTGTGTTTAAGGACAGATAGGTATTATCTTCTGTTCCCTCATTTACCGTTACGGAATAGGTTGTCTCTCTTTCTACCGGACCTGCAAATGGCTTCTGAAAAGCAATAGCTGAATCTAACGTAAAATCCTTTTTATCATAGGCAGACAAATATTCTCTATCCAGCCATAAAAGCTTCTCTTCCATATCCATGTCGCCATAGAGATAGATATAGCTGTTGGCCGGATGATAATAATCTTTGTGGAACTGAATAAACTGCTCATAACTTAAATTGCGGATCACCGCCGGATCACCGCCAGATTCATTGCTATAGGTCGTATCTGGAAACAATACAGCGCTTGTAAAACGCTCTAAAACACTTTCCGGTGAAGAAAATGCGCCTTTCATCTCATTATATACAACACCATTAACTGTCAGCGGTGCATCCTCTGAAGGCAGTTCATAATGCCAGCCGTCCTGTTTAAAGATCTTTGGGTCTTTATAGATAGAAGGATGAAACACACCGTCTAAATATACGTCCATAAGATTCTGGAAGTCCTTGTCATTGCAGCTGGCTACCGGATATACTGTCTTATCCGGATAAGTCATTGCATTTAAAAAGGTATTTAAAGAACCTTTCACCAGTTCTACAAAGGGATCCTTTACCGGAAACTTTTCAGAACCTTCTAGTACGCTGTGTTCCAGGATATGAGGAAGTCCTGTGCTGTCTGCCGGTGGTGTTCTGAATCCAATGGAAAATACTTTGTTATCATCCTCATTACTCATAAGGAACAATCTGGCGCCGCTTTTTTTATGTTCCAGTACCATTCCTTCAGAATTCATCTCTTCTATGAAACGGTGGTCTTTTACCTCATAGGCAAAAAGTTTTTCTACCTGTTCAAGCATCTGCTGTCTGTTCATGTTGTATACTCTCCTATCTTATTGGCTCGGTTCGTAATTAGACTCGCAAACCCGCGCTGCGCGCTCCACTGTCTGCTGACGCAGACGGAACGTTCGTTTGCAATTAGACTCGCAAACCCGCGCTGGCGCGCTCCACTGTCTGCTGGCGCAGACGGTTTGCTCGTTAAGGGCTTGGAAAAAACAAATGCCGTCGACGACGGCGCTTGTTTTTTCCTGCGCGCCTTACATGTTTCCCATTATTCTATCCTTAATGATCGATGCGCATTCACGTACACATAAATGGATGAAAAGCACCGGATCTGACTGGGCGCTGATGCCGTAGACATTTTCAAAGCCCCATTTTTTTGCGATCATGCATGCTCGGTATACATGGAAATTGCTGGTAAGTACACCCACTTCCAAAGGTTTGTCCGCAGCAATGAGATAATTGCCTTTTGGCTCTCTCGAAAACATCTGGTGATTTTTTTCTTCTCTTTCATGGCGCAGCATTTCCCGGTGGTTTTCAATGATGATCTTACTGTAAGCCAGATTTTCTACTGTACTTACAGAATGTTCTTCTAATAAAAGCTGCCCCGGCCTTACGCCATTGTAAAACAGGTATTGATACATCGCCTGTGCTTCAGATACCGGTTCATCCGGACCTTTTCCTCCTGAGAGCACCAGATAAGTCTCTGGATTTTTCTCTGCATATTCAATGGCCTTATCCAGTCTCTTTTTCAGGGAATTACTTACTGTATGTTCCTTAACTCTGGCTCCCAGCACGATCACATAATCCAGATCCTCTTCTTCACTGGCCGCAGCCCCCATAAACACCAAAATACAAAGAGCTGTCATAATAACCACGCCGGCAATACAGGTGGTAGCAACACTCACTGGCACCCACTGTGGGATGCGGTCCATATTTTTTTCCTGTAATACCATTTTCCATATACAAGAAATACACAAAGAGCTGCAAAAAAAAGCCAGATAAAAGCAAAAGAGGTCCCCATTCCAGCATAAAAAACGATAAGCATAAAATATGCTGTACAAATGATCGCCAGTCCTAACAGGACCATATCTGCCATGTGAGCACCTCCTTTTTAGCAAAACTGTTATCTCCGCGTTTTGACCAAACATCCTTTATAGCAATGTAACCGTCAAGGGGATTCTCCATTACTTATCCTCTTTTTTACGGATAATATCATACTTATCCACATCTGCGCCTAAATCTACCCACAGGATCTGCTTTGGATGTGGAGCACTTTCCTGTTCATTTCCCTCTTCATCACAAATGCTCTTAACAACTACTTCCAGGTTTCTGCCGTCCGGCTTCATGATCTCAATGGTCTCACCTACAGAAAACTTATTCTTCTGTTCAATGCGGCAGCGTCCCTTTCCGTCAGTTTCTTCTGCTGTACCCAGATAGGTATAATTCTTTACATACGTATTGCTATTGTAAATCTGAGCATCACTTCCCGGCTTTCCGAAGTAAAAACCAGTGGTAAATTCACGGTAGGTACATTTTCCGATTTCTTCCTTGTACCACTCCATATTTGCTTCATAAAGTTTTGGATCTTTCAGATAATCATCAATGGCTTTCCGGTAAGTTCTTGCTACAGTAGCCACATATAAAGCCGTTTTCATACGGCCTTCGATCTTAAAGCTGTCAATTCCTGCATCAATCAGTTCCGGAACATGCTCGATCATACAAAGATCCTTGGAATTAAAGATATAGGTGCCTCTTTCATTTTCATATACAGGCATGTATTCTCCCGGTCTGGTCTCTTCTACAATGGAATATTTCCAGCGGCATGGATGAGTACATGCACCCTGATTGGCATCACGTCCTGTAAAGAAATTACTTAACAGGCATCTTCCGGAATAGGAAATACACATAGCGCCATGGATAAAGCTTTCAATTTCCATATCATCCGGAATATGGGCACGGATCTCTTTGATCTCTGCTAAAGAAAGCTCTCTGGCAGAAACTACACGCTTCGCTCCCATGCGGTTCCAGAACAGATACGTTCCATAGTTGGTATTATTTGCCTGGGTGCTTACATGAAGTTCTGTATCCGGAAGCACTCTTTTGGCGATCTCAAATACACCTGGATCGGAAATGATCAATGCATCCGGTCCTACTTCTTTCAATTCTTCAAAATAAGCCTCCACCCCTGGCAGGTCCTGATTATGAGCCAGAATATTGGCTGTTACATAGACCTTTACATCATGCGCATGGGCAAAGGCAATTCCCTCTTTCATGTCTTCTAAAGAGAAGTTGTGGGCTTTGGCTCTCAGTCCAAAAGCCTCTCCTCCTATATATACGGCATCTGCACCGTAAATAACGGCCGTTTTTAACACATCCAGACTGCCTGCCGGTATTAATAACTCTGTCTTTCTCATTTTTATCTATCTTCTCCTATCTGATCCTGGTACTGATAGTAACCCCATCTCCTATAGGGATCACTGCAGTTTCAAATTCTTCCATATGTTTTAATTCATACAGATATTCACGCATCCTGCTGTGAATGGTACGGTTTCTGCGCTGCACTGCAAAGCGGGACTGGACTACATCCCCATCCTGAAGTACATTATCAGAAATAAGCACAGATCCAACTGGCATCAGATCTAACAGCAGCGGAAGCCAGTTTAAATACTGTCCCTTGGCCGCATCCATAAATACCAGATCAAACTTTTTTCCTTTTAATTCTCTCAGCCAGAAATCCGCATCTCCCTCCAAAAAAGTGATCCGGCTTTCTTCTCCTGCCTTTTTAAAATTTTCTTTCGCTTCCGGGATACGTTTTTCGTATTTTTCAATGGTAGTAATATGACAGTTTGCCGGCATGACCTGGCACATCTGCAAAGCAGAGTAGCCTACAGCTGTTCCGATCTCTAAAATATTTGCCGGCTGCAAAGCAGCTGTCAGGCTTCGCAGTAATGCTGCCGTTTCACTGCGTATAATAGGAACCCCGTCTTCTATCGCTTTTTTTTCAATTCCATCCAGAAGATCCCCCCTGCTGTTTTCCAGGGAATGAAGATATTCTGTAATCCTGTTATCTACGATCATTTTGTCCATCCTCTGTTACATCTTCGATCCAGCCGCCTTCTTCCTCATCTTCGCCGGAATAAGAATATTCGTCTGCCTGGGCTTCTCCTGCTGAAAGAGTGCTTTTTGCAGCATCTGCTGCATTTGCCTCTTCTGCCTGAAGTTCTGATTGATGTTTTTTAGCGTCTGTACCTGATGTATTCGTCTTATCTTCCTCATCCGTTTCCGGCTTTTCACTGAGTTTTTGAAGAATATCCTTAGAAGTCATGGATGTATTTAAAGTATAGGTTCCCGGGTAGATCTTGTTATAATCATAAAAACGGCTCTGGAACAAAAAGGTATAGATATTTTTGATCAGGCCCTTTTTCTCCAGTTCATCTGCAGCCTGGGATACATTTTCCCCGTCTTTTACCACTACTGTAATATCGTGCCCAGGCGCGTCTTCCATCGCTTCTGCATAAAACACTGCATGGCCGAAGGCATATCCCTGGATCACTGCCTCATATAAAAGCAGGATCAAAAGAGCAAGAAGCATCAGCTTCACCGAAATACGGATGATCGCCATGGTTATTCTGTTGATCTCTCTTGTACGGCTGCTCATGCTTCTCCACCTCCATTTTTTACTCTATATGCACCGAAACGCTTTTTTGCACCTTTTGTGCCATATGCCTCCTGTAATATCTCCAGATCGTTTCTGCGCTTACACTTCCATAATGATCGGTAAGATCATCGGATTTCTCTTCATCCGCTTCCATAAGAAATCGCTTAAACTGTCCTTGATAATGTTCTTGATCTTGCCCCAGTCACTTACGTGGCGGTCCAGACAATCTGCTACTGCATCAGCAACCACATTGTGGGCTTCTTCCAACAGATCTTCCGACTCTCTTACATACACAAAACCTCTGGATACGATATCCGGGCCGGAAAGCAGCTGATTTGAATGTTTCTCTAATGTAAGAACAACTACAATAATACCATTCTGAGCCAGATTCTGTCTGTCTCTTAATACGATATTTCCTACATCACCAACACCAAGGCCATCAACCAGGATCGCACCGCAGGCTACATGATCAGTTACCTGGCAGCTGTCCTCATCCAGTGACACTACATCACCTGAATTTACCAGCAGTGCATTCTCCTTTGCAACTCCCATGTACTCAGCCAGTTCCTTCTGTGCCATTCTGTGACGGAACTCACCATGTACCGGAATAGCAAATTTCGGATGTACCAGAGAATAGATCAGCTTTAAATCTTCCTGGCATGCATGTCCGGAAACGTGGGTATCCTGACAGATCACCTTTGCTCCCTTTGCAGAAAGTTCATTGATCACATTTGCAACTGCCTTCTCATTTCCAGGGATCGGAGTAGAGCTTAATACTACTACATCTCCCGGCACAATGGATACTTTCTTATGGATGCTGGCTGCCATACGTGACAAAGCTGCCATAGATTCACCCTGACTGCCGGTTGTGATCAGTACCGTAGATTCCGGCGGATAATTCTTTAACTGATCAATATCGATCAAAGTACCTTCCGGAATATTGATATATCCCAGTTCACTGGCAATATCAATGATCGTAACCATGCTGCGGCCTTCTACCACCACCTTGCGGCCATATTTATAAGCCGTATTTACCACCTGCTGTACACGGTCCACATTAGAAGCAAACGTAGCAACAATAATACGGTGGTTTGTATGCTCTGCAAAAATGGTGTCAAAGGTCTTTCCTACACTGCGCTCAGACATGGTAAATCCAGGTCTGGTAGCATTGGTACTGTCTGCTAACATCGCCAGCACGCCTTTTTTGCCAAGTTCTGCAAAACGCTGCAGATCGATGGGATCACCAAATACCGGGGTATAATCAATCTTAAAGTCGCCTGTATGAAGGACAATACCTACCGGTGAGAAAATAGCCAGGGCAGATGCATCCTGGATACTGTGGTTCGTCTTAATAAACTCTACACGGAAACATCCTAAATTTACAGACTGTCCATGTTTCATAACCTTACGCTTAGTGTTCTTTAACAGGTTATGCTCTTTTAATTTATGTTCAATTAAGGCAATGGTCAGTTTTGTGCCGTAAACCGGTACATTTACCTGCTGTAAGATATATGGCAATGCACCAATATGATCCTCATGACCATGGGTGATCACGAAACCTTTTACCTTATCAATATTCTGCTTTAAATAAGACACATCCGGGATCACCAGGTCAATACCTAACATATCATCTCCCGGAAATGCAAGACCGCAGTCTACAACAATAATGGAATCTTCATACTCAAATGCAGTAATGTTCATACCAATCTGCTCTAAGCCGCCTAACGGTATGATCTTTAACTTACTCTTTGCCTCTTTCTGACTGCTTCTGGAAGGTTTTCTTACAGGTGCTTTTCTCTCTCCTGCTTCTTTTACAGCCGGAAGGGACTTTCTTGTTCCCTGCTGTCTTCCTCTTGCAGGAGCCGCTTTACGTCTTTCTTCTGCTTTCGGCTCTACTGTCATCTCCTGGTTTTCTGTTCCTTCTTTTTCTTCTGTCTTTACAGTCTTTGATGCTTTCGGTACACGTCTTGGTCTTCTGTACTGTGGTCTTCTGGCTGGTTTTGCACCTTCTTCACGATTCTCTCCAGTACCATTTTCCAATTTATCTTCTGCACTGATCTCAGGTTTTACATTTTCATTCACGTTCTCTTCTAAACTCAAGCTGATTCCTCCTATTATTTTTCTAACTCCACGTCTGCATCCTCTAATAACGCTTCAAAAATACCCATAACTCCATCCAGTTCCTTGTCATCTTCTACAAACTCGAACAAAGCTTCACTGTCATTTTCACCGGATACATCTTTTAAAATATAACATTCTCCATCTTCACCTTCCGGAGCATCTGTCACCAGAAGATAGTCTTTTCCATGGATTCTTGTCTCTTCCAATACGTAAAAATCCACAGATTCTCCTGAATCTGTCATCATCGTAATGCAGTCTTCTTTTTCATTCATCGGCTTATTCATTGATTTCTCCATCCTCTTTCTTTATCATGGACAGATGATCTAAATATCCCTGAAGGATCATTGCCGCTGCGATCTGGTCTACGGATTCTTTTCTGTGTTCACGTCGGACACCACTTTCCATAAGAACCCGCTCTGCTGCTACCGTTGTAAGACGTTCATCCCACAACTCCACAGGAAGCCCTGTTCTTCTCTCCAATGCCGCTTTCAGTTCTTCTGACTTTTCTGCGCGGTCTCCTACTGTATTATTCATATTTTTAGGATAACCAAGAACGAACTTTTCTACCCCATACTCCTTAGCCAGAGCTTCAATTCTGGCAAGAGTCTGACGCAATTTATTTTCATCCTTTCTGGTAATAGTCTCTACTGCCTGTGCAGTGATCCCTAAGGGATCGCACACTGCTACCCCTACCGTCTTTGAGCCGTAATCAAGCCCCATGATCCTCATATTCAATTCCTCCGCGCACACTAAAATCGTTACATTTCAGCCTTGCATCTTCTTACCCGCTTGCAGCGGACAAGAAACTTTGGGCGTCCGCCTTATGAAAACAAGTTTTCAACATGCTTTTTACCCTAAATCTTCGCAAGGCTGAACTGTAACCTAAAATCTGCAAACACAAAAACCGTGTTTGCAATATCATCAGAAAAAAACGCCCATAAAAAATCCCTATACAGAGACTTTAATGGACGTTAAACCAGAAAGTATCCCACTCCCTGAACCTATTTTCCTGGCTGCCCTATTTTAAACGGGCATCAATATATACCGCCATCAGTTCTTCCAGGATCTCATCTCTCTCCACCTTCATAATAAGGCTTCTGGCTCCCTTATGGCTGGTAATATAAGTAGGATCCCCAGACATAATATAACCTACGATCTGATTTACAGGGTTATATCCTTTCTCGGTCAAGGCAATATACACCTGCTCCAGTACATCGCTTACTTCTACCTTTTTGTCCTGAACAGCCTGAAAATACTGTGTCTCTTTTATATTGCCCATATCATCACGTCCTTTACGTATTCTTATATATTCTACTCTATATTTTTCTATTCGGCAATAGTATTTTTTAACAGAAGTATATCCGGTGTAAGAAGTTCTTTTGCCTGAGCCTCTAAAATCATGCCAGAAACAGCATGCAGTCTCTCACAATCCTCTTTAGAAAGTGCCGCTTTTACATACTCCGGCGTATGTCCCACCAGATATTCCTTTCCATCAACCGTAATCATTTCCTCAAAAAGGACAGAAACAGTTTCACCTAAAAATCCTCTTCTAAACTCCTCAGACATCCTCTTCTCCAGCTCAAGAAGTCTGTCAGAACGGATGCCCTTTTCCTGCTCCTGGATCTGATCCGGCATGACAGCAGCCTTCGTACCCGCTCTTCTGGAATATTTAAACACATGCATCTCATAAAAATGCACTTTTTCCAGATATTTTTCTGTAATTTCAAACTCTTCCTCAGTTTCTCCCGGGAAACCTACGATCACATCCGTAGTGATCGCCGGACGCTTAAAATATTTTCTCAGAATTTCGCATCTTTTTAAATAATCCTCTGTGGTATAATGACGGTTCATCCTCTTTAAAACACTGTCACAGCCACTTTGTAAAGACAGATGGAAATGAGGACAGAACTTGGGAAGCTCTGCCAGGCTTTTTGCAAACTCTTCTGTAATAATACGTGGTTCCAAAGATCCCAGCCGGATCCGTTCCAGTCCTTTGATCTCATGAACTTCACGGATCAGAGCCAGAAGTTCCCTGTGATTCCAGTCTCCCTGACTTACAGGATTTCCTTCCATATGCTCAATTCCATAAGAGCTTAAATGGATACCGGTAAGAACCGCTTCTTTATATCCCTGAGCCACCAGCCCTGTAATCTCTTTTACCACATCTTCACGGCTTCTGCTGCGCACCCTGCCTCTGGCATAAGGGATAATACAGTAGCTGCAGAACTGATTGCATCCATCCTGAACCTTGATAAAAGCTCTCGTATGATCCGAAGGCTGCTCCAGATGAAGCGCCTCATAATCACTTTCATGAGAAAGGTCAGTGACAAACACCTCTGCCTCCTCTTCCTCATGAACATTGCCTAAATATTCATCCAGGATATCTGCCAGCTCCGCCTTCTTATTATTTCCGATCACAATATCCACGCTGGCATCCTTCTTAAGCTCTTCCGATGCCACCTGCACATAACAGCCTGCCGCCACCACAACAGACTCCGGATTCAGCTTTTTCGCCCGATGGAGCATCTGCCTTGACTTGCGGTCTGCAATATTCGTAACAGAACACGTATTTATAATATAAACATCCGCCTTTTCATCAAAAGGAACGATCTCATACCCTCTTTCCTTAAGCTGCTGCTCCATGGCTTCCGTTTCATAAGCATTCACTTTGCACCCCAGATTATGAAGGGCTGCTTTCGGCATAACATAACCTCCTATATTTCTAAAGTTTTTTCATACAATCTCACTATTGACTTTTATACCACTGACCTTTAGTATTAAAAGTAAGCAGTTTTATCTGCAAAAAAGATTTACATACCACACAAGGAGGGGCTTCCTATGAAAACAGTTAGAATTTCATTAAATTCCATTGATAAGGTTAAATCTTTCGTAAATGATTTAGCTAAGTTCGATGTTGATTTTGATCTGGTTTCCGGCAGATATGTCATCGACGCAAAATCCATTATGGGTATTTTCAGCCTGGATCTGTCCAAGCCGATTGACTTAAACATCCATGCAGAGAACGATGTGGACAGCATTCTTTCTACACTTTCTCCATACATCATCGACTGAGTTTGAGCTAAAAATCAACAGTGAGCCGCGCCCTGCGCGGCTCTTTTTTAATAGCAAAATAGCTATTCTTCTCTCTCCTCATGAGAAAACGCTGCCGGGCCGCTTTCAATCAAACAATTGTACGCATCCTGAGCGCGGCTGTACGAATGTAACGGACGCAGTCCGATACAGGCGGACTGACGCAAGCGAAGGCCAGCGAACAATGTTTGATTGAAAAAAGGCCCCTTTGCGACTTTCTCAGCCTTCAATCCTAAATATTCCCATCACACTTAATAACTTCCACCGTATCCAGAGCCGTCTTCACCATCTCATCGATCTTCTCTTCCAGATGACGCTCAGAATTTCTGATCACCTTAAGGTTTGGCTTGGTAACCGGATGCTTTGCCACAAAAATGGTGCAGCAGTCCTCATAAGGCTGGATGGAAGTCTCATAAGTACCGATCTTCTCAGAAACATCCACGATCTCCTGCTTGTCAAATCCGATGACCGGACGGAAAACAGGCATGGTGCACACTTCATTGGTAGAAGCTAATGACTGTAAGGTCTGAGAAGCCACCTGACCAATACTCTCACCTGTGATCAGTGCGATAGAACCAGTTTTCTCAGCGATAGCCTGTGCAATACGCATCATATAACGGCGCATGATGATCGTCAGCTCCTCATGTGGGCACTGCTCATAAATATAAAGCTGGATATCCGTAAAATTAACCACATGCAGATTGATCGGACCAGAATAACGTGCTACCAGATTTGCCAGATCTACTACCTTCTGTTTTGCTCTCTCGCTGGTGTATGGCGGTGCATGGAAATACACGGCATCGATCTTCACTCCACGTTTTGCGATCATATAGCCTGCAACCGGGCTGTCAATACCGCCTGAAAGCAGCAGCATCGCCTGACCATTGGTGCCAATCGGCATACCACCTGGTCCCGGGATCATCAGAGAGAACAGATTTACCTTCTGACGGATCTCCACACGCAGAAGAACATCCGGATGATGTACATCCACCTTCATCTGTGGGAACGCATCTAAGATCGCCTCACCCATATCACGGTTGATCTGCTCAGAACTTACAGGATACTGCTTGTCTCCTCTTCTGGCATCTACCTTAAAAGTAATATTCTTATCCGGATACACCTGATTCATGTATTCTACTACATGTTTCTTCAGGTTCTCATAATCCTTATCATCGATCTGCACCATCGGGCAGATATCAGCGATACCAAATACACGCTTTAGCGCTTCAATGGTATCATCATAATCATACTCTCCTAAAGCCTTTACATAAATACGGCCGGATTCCTTTGTAACATCAAACTCACCGTCTACAGAGCTTAAGGCATAACGGATCTGACGGATCAGGGCATCTTCAAACATGTATCTGTTTTTACCCTTTGTGCCAATCTCTGCATACTTGATCAAAAATGACTGGTACTGCATAATACTTCCTTTCTTTTGTCTGTTATTTCACTGTAAATCTCCTAAGCACAGGCAGAAGCTCCTTCAAAACATCCACCGCATAGTCGATCTCTTCCCTCTTATTAAACATACCAAAACTGAATCTTAAGGTAGAATCCAGTAATTCTTTTTTCACACCTACCGCCTTTAAAGTACCGCTGATAGCCGGATGATTGGAGGAGCAGGCAGAACCGGAGGAAACATAGATTCCTTTTTCTTCCAGTGCATGAAGAAGCACCTCACTTCTCACACCTGCAAAGCTTAAACTTACGATCTGAGGTGCACCTTCAGCGCCTTTTAAGCTGTTGACTGTGACACCTTCCAGTTCTGATGCTTTATCAATCAGATAATCCTTTAAACTGGTAAGATATTCCATTTTGGCACTGTGATCGGTATACATCTCTTTCGCAGCCACACCAAGACCTGCGATGCCAGGAACGTTTTCCGTACCGGAGCGCATATCCTTCTGCTGGCCGCCTCCATAGATCAGAGGACGGATCTTTACTTTCTCATCCATATATAAGAAACCAACACCCTTTGGTCCGTGGATCTTATGTCCGCTGACACTTAACAGGTCGATCCCCTGCTTTTTCGGACGGATCACCATTTTTCCATATGCCTGGATGGCATCTACATGAAATACGATCTTTGGATTCTTTCCATGTACCAGACGGGCGATCTCCTCAATCGGTTCAATGGCACCGATCTCATTATTTACATACATCACTGACACCAGGATCGTATCCGGGCGAATGGACTGCTCCAGTTCTTCCAGAGAAATATGTCCATTATGATCCACATGAAGATAGGTTACCTCAAATCCTAAAGACTCCAGAAATGCCAGAGGCTGATAAACCGATGCATGTTCGATCCTGGTACTGATAATGTGCTTTCCTGCTCTCTGGTTTGCCAGTGCAGTTCCAATCAGAGCCGTATTATTAGACTCTGTACCGCCGGAAGTAAACAGGATCTCCTTGTCCTTTACCTTCAATGTCTTTGCAATATCGGCTGCCGCCTGACGGATGTAATTTTCCGCTTCCATTCCCTTTTTATGCTTGGCAGAAGGATTTCCGTAATCCTCCATCAGGGTCTTTACCATAATATCCCTGACAGAATCCAGTGCCTTTGTTGTAGCTGAATTATCAAAATATGCTTCCATTAAAATGCTCCTTCAAACTTCATCATCAGAAGAGCCAGTATGGCAGGTCCCGCTGTTTCCGTGCGCAGGATCCGCTTTCCAAGGCTGACCGGGATCACGTTTTTTTCTAAAGCCAGCCGGATCTCTTCTTCATCAAAGCCGCCTTCCGGTCCGATAAACACTGCGATCTGCTGTCCTGATGCCAATCTGCTTAATACCTGCTTGGTTCCATCCATTCCCTTTTCCAGTTCATAAGGGATCATACAAAGGTCGAACTTCTGCTCTTCTATATAAGAAAATGCCTCTTTTAAGCTCATCACTGCTCCCACTTTGGGGATATAACTGCGTTTTGACTGCTTGGCCGCGCTTTCCGCGATCGCCTGCCAGCGGCGTACCTTACTTTCTGCCTTTTTTGCGTCCAGTTTTACCACTGCATTTCTGGTAGCAACCGGGATCACACCTGCAGCTCCAAGTTCCACAGCTTTCTGGATGATCACTTCCATTTTATCTGATTTTGGCAGTCCCTGAAAGAGCCAGATCCTGGAAGGAAGCTCTCTGCTGTCCTCATTTTCAGAAAGGATCTCTAAAATCCCTTCCCCTTCTGTATAAGTTTCTACCTGACAGTTATAATCTTTCCCTGTACCGTCACTGATGAGCACTGCTTCTCCCAGCTTCATACGGAGCACATTTTTCATATGGTTCAGATCCGCTCCCGTGATCCTTACCTTTCCTTCTCCGATTGCCGAAGAATCTACAAAAAAATGATACATGCAAAGCTCCTATTTCTTTCTTGCAGTAACAGAGAGCCATTCTCCCTGATAAGTGATCTCTACAACTTCCAGTTCCTCACTGGCAGCAAAAGCTGCCCGTACTGCCTCTTCCTTCAGATTAATGATACCGGAAGTAATGAAATATCCGCCTTTTTTCAGATGTACCGGAATCTCTTTTACCAGCATGATGATAACATCTGCCAAAATGTTGGCAACTACAATATCATATTTCTCATATCCGGCCCAGTCCTGAACAGATTTATCATCAATGATATTTCCCTGAAGTACATGAAAACGGTCACTGCTTATATCGTTGGAAGCCAGATTTTCCCCAACAGCTGTAATGGCATTTTCATCCAGATCGGTTCCCCAGACTTCCTTTGCACCCAGCTTTAAAGCAGTAATACCCAAAATACCACTTCCTGTTCCTACATCCAGGATTTCACTTTCACTGTGAACATATTTTTCCAGCTGACGGATACATAACTGGGTAGTCTCATGCATACCAGTACCAAAAGCAGTTCCCGGATCGATCTGTACTAACAGCTTATCCTTGTGTTCTTCCGGAATGGTCTCCCAGGTAGGTTTGATCAGGATATGATCCACTGTAAAGGGCTTAAAATACTGCTTCCAGTTATTGATCCAGTCTTTATCCTCTGTCTCAGAAGCTTCGATCATGCGCTGTCCCAGATCTGTATAAGCAGCCAGCTCATCCAGTCCTTCATTGACACGGTGCAGCATTTCCTCTACCTGATCATCATCATCCAGATAGAAACTTACTTTCGCAACGCCTTCATCCGGCGGAAGCTCTGGAAGGATATCAATAAACATTCCTTTTGTTTCTTTTTCTGTAAGAGGAACATTATCTTCTACTTCAATGCCCTCAATACCCACATCATCCAGCATGCTGCTTACAAGATCAACTGCTTCTGTGGTTGTTGTAAGAGTGAATTTTTTCCACTTCATATACATTTCTCCTTTTTAGTTGCCAGTCAGTATTTTTATAAATAATATCCCCAGTACCACCAGAACCACCGGACGGACGATTTTCTGTCCGTCATGGACTACCAGCCCCGATCCCAGATAATTGCCTGCTACAGAACAGGCTGCTGCTGCCAGTCCCAGAGGATAATAAACATTTCCTGCTATAATAAATGTCACCAGTGCCGCCACATTGGAGGAAAGATTGATGATCTTGGTCTGTGCGGATGCGCTGCGGATATCCATTTTCGCAGCTCCCGTAAATACAAGCAGCAGAAATGTGCCTGTACCCGGTCCGTAAAAACCATCATAACAGCCAATGGAAAAAGCCGCGATCATAGAAATCAGAAACATCTTTTTATAAGGAACAGTTCCTGTTGTTTCATCTTCCCCCATGCTCTTATTTCTTAATACATGATAAGCTACAATGGGCAAAACAATGATCATCATGTGCCGGATCACAGAATCTGAAACCAGCAGTGACGCCTTTGCTCCCAGAACAGAACCTGCCATAGCGCAGATCGCCGATGCTGCGGCCATAGCCATTTTCCCTTTCAGATAACCGTGCTTTAGCAGACGCACAGCAGAAATAGATGTGCCTATGGTAGAACTCATTTTATTCGTTCCAAGAGCCATATGAGCCGGAACTCCTGCGATCAGATATCCGGGAAGTGAAATAAGTCCTCCGCCTCCGGCAATGGAATCTACAAGACCTGCCAGAAACACCAACGGGCAGACGATCAGATATGCTATCACTATGCTTTCCTCTCTTTCGTACAAATGTACTCTCAGAATTTTTCCTACACATACCTTTGCGTAAAGATTCCCAGAGTACAAGCAACTCATATCTTAGCACAGTTTAAATGCACTGGCAATAAAAGGCAGCTTATTTTTGCAATAAAACTGCCTGCTTGTGCATTATCTATATGAACGGATGAACCGGCAGCTTATTTCATTCCCAGTTCAGTTACACTATAAATTCCTTGTTGCATTACACCTCATCACACCTGGGAATGATAAAAAGCTGCCGGTTTTTACATACAATGATGCCCTGCATTTAAACCTGCGCCTTTATGGCCCAGCGAAGCTTTGTAGACTTTGCTCTGCCGTTTTTCGCACATTCTTCTGCAGACGGACGGATCACATCCTGATTGATCTGGCTGTAGATCCCGGCTTTTAACCCTTCTTTAAAAGCTTTCTTTACCAGACGATCTTCCCCTGAATGAAAAGTAAGGATTGCAGCTCTTCCTCCTGGCTTTAATGCACCTGGAAGTTTATCTAAAAATGCATACAATACTTCAAATTCACTGTTAATATCAATACGCAGCGCCTGAAACGTACGCTGACAGGATTTTTTCACTGCTTCTTTTTTATCTGCTTCCGGCAGGAATGAAAGAGCTTCTTCAATCACTTCTTTTAAACGGGTAGTGGTCTCAATGGGACGTCCATGCTTCTTTTCATTCATCACTTTTCTTGCGATCTGCTCTGCATACGGCTCGTCTGAATTTTCGATCAGCATTCCCTTTAATTCTTCAAAGTTAAGCTCTTTTAAACGTTCTGCTGCGGTTTCTCCCTTGGATGGATCCAGTCTCAGATCCAAAGGACCTTCATTTTTAAAAGAAAATCCCCTGTCCGGATTGTCGATCTGCATGGAAGATACACCCAGATCAGCCAGAACAAAATCAAAACCGCCGGCTTCCTCTGCCACCTGATCAATATTTGCAAAATTTAAATGTTTAATAGTTAAAATATCCGGTCCAAATCCCTTATCTGCCAGACGTTTTCTGGTCTTTTCCATTTCAATGGTGTCCACATCCAGGGCATACATATGGCCTTCACCTTTTAAACAAGCTAACATGTGACTTGTATGACCACCATATCCTAAGGTGGCATCTAACCCGGTCTGTCCTGGTTTAATATCCAGAAAATCCAGGATCTCCTTTACCATAATGGAAATATGCATGCCTGCAGGCGTACTTCCCTTACTGATAACCTTTGCAATGGTATCTCCATATTTTTCCGGCTGCAGTTCTTTATATTTCTCTTTATAGGACCTTGGATGAGTTCCTTTGTAGCGGACACGGCGCTTATGAGGTGTTTGGGGATTTTCTGCTGATCCTGTGCTGTCACCGGCACTGTTTATCCTGTTTTCTTCCATCTGTCTTCTCTCCTCCTGATCTTTGTGATGTTCTCCCAGAATCCTGATCACGCCTTTATATCTGCCTGATTTCTGATCGCCTCTAAAAAGCGTTCTCCATATTTCTCATATTTAAACTCTCCCACACCAGACACAGAAAGCATTTCTTCCTTATCTTCCGGTTTTACAATACACATGTGAGTCAGTGTCTTATCAGAAAATACAATATAAGGTGGAACTTTTTCTTCTTTTGCAATCTGGGCGCGAAGCCTGCGCAAAGTTTCAAACAGAGTTTCCTCTGACTCTGTAAATTCACCGGCCCCGGCCAGAGTATTCTTTTTCTTTCTGCTCTTCTTTGGCGTTTCCTTTTCACTGTTATTCTGTTCTTTTACCAGCTTCATCCATACAGTTTCTCCATTATTTAATACTGACAATCCTTTTGAAGTCAGCCGCAAAATGGCATACTCATCATTGGTAGCTGTAAGATAACTGTCTAACTGCAGCTGGTTTAAGATCTGGCGCAGACGATACACCGGAACCTTTGCCAGTGAACCATACTCTGGATTTTCATTCATCCTGTAACCACGTATCTTGGCTGTATTCGCTCCGTGGACCGTATCAATGATCACCGCCGCCCCATATCTTTGTCTGCTGCTTTCTATACAGGACAACAGTGCTTTTGCCATTTCCGTTACATCTGTATTTTCAAACTGTGTAAGACAATTAGAACAATTTCCGCAGTAATTGCTGCCGTATTCTCCAAAATAGCGGAGTATATAATCCCTTAAACATTCATGGGTAAAGCAGTAAAAAGTCATTTTACGAAGGCGTTCCCGATCACGTTCCATCACCAGCTGCCTTGTCATAGGATCTAGCGCATCATTATCCTGGTTGTGATCAATAAAAAACTGGTTGGTGATCACGTCCTGTCCTCCGTAAAGAAGGATACACTCCGCCGGTTCTCCGTCCCGGCCTGCTCTTCCTGCTTCCTGGTAATAGGATTCCATATTTTTCGGCATATTATAATGGATGACAAAGCGCACATTGGATTTGTCAATCCCCATTCCAAATGCATTGGTTGCTACCATGATCCGCACATTATCATAAATAAACTCTTCCTGATTATGTTTTCGCTCTGCATCACTTAAGCCTGCGTGATAGCGGGTAACAGAAAAGCCTTCTTTGATCAGCTTTTCACAAACTTCTTCCACGATCTTGCGGGTCAGGCAGTAAACAATGCCGCTTTCCGCCTTATGCTGCTCTAATAATTCCACCAATGCCTGATAACGGTCCTTCGGTGTCTGTACTCCAAAATAAAGATTCGTCCGGTCAAAGCCCGTTGTTAAAACTTCCGGTTCCTGAAGCATAAGAATATCTATGATATCATCCCTTACCTCTGCGGTTGCTGTAGCAGTAAAAGCGCTGACAACCGGACGTTTAGGAAGCCGTTTGATAAAATCCACGATTTTTAAATAGCTTGGACGAAAATCCTGTCCCCATTGGGAGACACAGTGAGCCTCATCTACTGCCACCATGGAAATATTAACCTGAGGATCCAGAGCAAACTGCAAAAAGTCTTCTGTTACCAGGCGCTCCGGCGCCACATATATAATAGGATATCTTCCTCCTCTGGCCAGTTCCAGTACTTTCCTATACTGACCAGGTGTAAGAGAACTGTTTAAATAAGCTGCCAGGATCCCCGCCTGATTTAAGTTGCTTACCTGATCTTTCATTAAAGAGATAAGAGGCGAAATCACAAGTGTGATCCCGCCCATCATAAGTGCCGGTATCTGATAGCACAGGGATTTTCCCGCTCCCGTTGGCATAATGCCAAGGACATCTCTTCCTTCTAAGATCGCGTGGATCAGTTTTTCCTGTCCGTCTCTGAAGGTATCATATCCAAAATAATGCTTCAAGATCTCGTATTGATTCATATTTTATGCCTGATTCTTTCCGCAGCACTTTTTATACTTCCTGCCGCTTCCACATGGACACGGATCATTTGGATAGATCTTTGTAGTCTTACGTACCACCTGTCCATTTGCTTTTTTCTGATTTAAGAAACCTGCTGCAATATCCGTATTTTTCTTTTCTGCTGCCATACGTACTGCCAGTCCATCTGCGCTGAATCCACGGTTGCACCACAGATGCTCTGCATTTGACAATTCCATTGCATAACGCAGGGGTTCCTTTGCGTCTGCGATATTCTCAAAAGCAGCGCCGATCTGTCTTAATGTAGTTAAAACAAACTGGATCTGCGCCTGAGGATCCGGCTCTGCGCCGCCTTTTCCCACATCCGTTCCCATGTCACGAAGCTTCGCGATAAAGGCTTCTAAATATACCTCCGGGGTAGTTTCTGCTGCCTGAGCTGCTGCTTCTATCTCTTTTCCATATTTTCCCTTCAGGTAGTTGCGTAAATTCTTTTCTGCAGTGGAGATCACATGGTAGTCTTCATTTACATATTTTAAAAATTCTTCCCTGGTTGGCAGATACATAGGCTTATCCATGGTATCCCGCAGCAGCTTTCTGTAAGAGGTCTTATCACCTGCCTGTGCAAAAAAACGGTCAAAATCATTTTCATCTATCTTTTGACCTTTCTTTTCAGAAAAAGCTTTAAACATCTCTTCCTGTTCTTTCAGGAAATCTTCACGGAATGACTGGTGAACAAACAAGCCGTCCATTGTAGTAAACACTTCCGGTACTGTATTTCCGATCAGCTGCTGTAAAGTACAAAGTCCTAAGAACCTTGGCTGGAAAAGAATGGTATTCCTATAGTTTCCCTCTTCTCTTGTATAACCGTCGAAATCATCCAGACTCTTTTCATAATGACGCAGCAGAAGTTCAAAATCATGAAGAGACACTACCCCATATAAATGAGAAGCCGCCAGTACATAATCGAAAATCATACGTATATACGCTCTTCTTTTTTTGTATACAGGATCTCCGGTTAAAGCTTCATACGCCTCCCCGCAGCCATACTCATCACAGAGAACCGTCAATGTTTCGTCTTTTCCATAAAAAGCCAGACAGAAGCCTTCAAATAAGGTTTCATCACTCATAACAGAAGCAATGCGCTCTATACGGTCTGCCTTTTTTAACTTCACCTTCTCTGCTTCCTCGGTCTGGATATCCTGCCACAGTTTCAGGGATTCTCCTGAAATAACGGACTCCATTGCAAAATCGACCTTCTCCCCTGTTTCCCCTTCGATCACAGGGCGCAGATCATCGGTATCTGCATTTTGTACCATGCGAAAATCATCATTGCCGGATAAAACCCTTAACATCAGCTGATAAAGAGTTTTTATCTCATCCGCCTTATATTTCTGCAGTCGTTTGGTGATCTGTGCTTTTATTTCCATCCTATTTTATCCTCATTTCCTTATTTCAAAAAAATAGCCCAGGAATCAACGCGCCATTCCGGGTCTTTCCCTGTTATTATAAGGCACAAGAGCATATGCTTCAAGCATTTTATCTTAAAAAAGAATGTGCCTTTTTGTTTTCCAGGATGTTTCATCAAAATTTCCTGAACACAAAAACCCCGGAAACCAGGTACACAGCTGCACCGATTTCCGGGGATATAAAACTTTTTATATTTTTCAGAAAGCAGTTTCTGTTCAGCCTTGCATCTTCTTGCCCGCTTGCAGCGGACAAGAAGCTTTGGGCGTCTGCCTTATGAAGATTTAGCACCAAAATCACTTATGAAAACAAGTTTTCAACGTACTTTTGGCCCTAAATCTTCGCAAGGCTGAACTGTAACAATTTTTACTGTGCATTTTCCATCTTAGCTGCCATCTTCTGTGCGATCACAATGAGGACGATGGCAGCAACTGCCAACAGAGCTGAACCGATGAATCCCATGGTATACTTGCCTGTGGTGTCATAGAAGTAAGCACTGATCTTAGGTCCTACGAAAGCACCAATACCATAGCCGATGAAGATCAGACCATAGTTACGGTTGTAGAATTTGGAACCGAAGATCATACGTACCATTGGCGCAAATACAACTAACAGTCCGCCAAAAGAGAAACCTACTAATACAATACATACGATAAAGAATGGAAGTGTAGTTGCCTGTGTCAGCATCAGCATGGAAGCTCCATTGATGACCATTAACAGGATCAGGCTCTTCCAGCCCTTTAAGATATCGTAGATAAAACCAAATCCAATACGTCCGCACATATTAGCCAGTGTCATAATGGATACACATAATGCAGCGGTCATTGCAGTCTGGCCAACCTGGCGCTGGGCAATAGGGCTTGTGAAGGAAACCATCATGGTTCCGGCTGCATTTGCAAAAATGAACATTAATAACAGTACCCAGAATACAGGTGTCTTAACCATTTCGCCCATGCTGTAATCTTTTGTTTTTAATACCTTAGCCTGCTCAGCGGATGGCTTCCAGCCTTCTGGAGTCCAGCCTTCCGGACAAGGAACGATCATTGCTGCTGCAATACCAACACCGATCAGGAATACGATCGCCAGGATACGGCAGGTCATCTGTGCGCCTACACGATCAATGAGAGTCTGGGCAATAGGACTCATAATGAAAGGACCGCAGGAAGCGCCGGCCTGAACCAGACCGGAAATAGAACCGGAACGGTCAGGGAACCATTTTAATGCTGTAGGAAGACATGCCGGGTAGATCATACCGCCGCCGGCACCAGCCATTAATCCGTAAAATACATACAGCTGTGGGATGCTGGATGCAAAACCAGTTAAGAACCAGCCGCCTGCAAAAAGGCAAAGACCAATGTAAATGGTTTTTCTTGGGCTGATCTTCTCAGCTAAGGAACCGCCGATAAAGCCAACTGCACAGTATGTAAACATATAAATGGTATATGCCAGTGCGAATGCAGAATCGCTCCATCCAAACTTGGTTGTTAACGGGATACAAAACAGACTGAAGTAAGCAGTAGCAGAGGTAAATAAGCTCTGCAGCCATACACCGGCAAACACTCTCCAGCGAGTTGCTTTTGTGATATTCATACTCTAAACTCTCCTTAAATTAAAAATGTGACTTGTAAAACTTTAATGTACTCTCAGAATCTTTTTGTACTTGATTTTGCGGCAAGTGCATGACAGACTCCGAGAATACATTTTATGCATTTGCCTGTTCCGCAAGTTTGTGGCGCTCATCTAAGACTTTCATAATGCCGTCATACTCACGATCCAGTTTATAAAACAACAGCAGTGCCAGAATAGCAATAAATACAGCTAATGGCGCATAGTAGAACATGATGCGGATGCCCTTCATTGCAGTTTCACTCTGCACTGCCAGCTTGCCGTCATATCCATAAGCTCCCAGTACCCAGCCAATAACTGCAGACGCAAGAGCAGAACCAACGCGGACCCCTAAAGATGCAGCAGAATATACGAAACCTTCTGCCCGGGTACCTGTTTTATACTCTCCATACTCAATACTGTCTGCGATCATACCAAACTTGGTAGCTGAAATACATGCAACACCCATTCCACGAAGAATCAGTCCCAGATACATAAGTCCCATGGACTGCTCTGCAAACAGGATCAGGACAACCTGGCCTGCAATACCCATTCCAGCACCTCCATAGAGAGCTACATTACGTTTTCCGATTCTTTGTACAACCGGGATCAGAAGCAGTGGAACCAGAATGGATGCAAAAGTAGAACACATCATCATGGTCTTATTATAACCTGCATCCTGCATAACATATTTTGCAAAATACATGTTCATACCATAAAGACTGGTCATTGCAGTGTAGAAAATGTTGACCATCAGCATGATGAACCAATACTTGTTAGCAAACAGGATCTTCACACCCTGTAATAAGGATAAAGAAGATTTTTTTCCTGTTTTCTGTTCCATAACACCGGAACCAACACGCTCTTTACAGCCAAAAAATGTGATCAGGAACAACCCGATAGAAACGATCCCTACTAACAGGAATGTCTTCTGCCAGCCAGCAGGTCCACCGCCAAATTTTTCTACCAGATCAGGTGCATAGGAGCTGATCACGAATACCCCTAAAGCTCCTAAGCTTGCACGGCTGATAGAAAGAAGTGCTCTTTCGTTCTGCTTGTTTGTCATAACGCTGCTTAAAACACCGTATGGCACATTCATGGAAGTGAAAATACAGGTTGCCATCAGGTTATAGGAAATAAATGCGTATATAACCTTTCCTGTTTCACTGAAATCCGGTACTGTAAACAACAGAACACAGCCGATGCAGTACGGAATTACCATCCATAATAGCCACGGCCTTGCCTTTCCCAGCGGTGAATGGACATTTTCAATGATATATCCCATAAGCATATCGGAAATACCATCGAAGATCTTGCTGACTAAAAGCACCGTTCCTACTGTAGCTGCACTGATGCAGGCCACATCTGTATAAAAGAAAACAATGTAAGAACCAATGGCTCCATAAATGAAGCAGAAGGAGAAATCTCCCAAGCCATAACAAAGATACTCCATCAGATCAATATTGCTTCTCTTTGATACATTTTTAAAACCAAAATTACCCATTTTATGTCTTCCCCAAATTCTGTCTATTTTGATCCATGGTGATGCCGCCCCAGGCAGCACCACCATTTTTATTCAGTGATTAGCACTGAAGAGTTCCAAGATCCAGGGCAACATCTCTTCCGTTAAATTTACCTGCTGCACGGCTGGTTCCAAGCCAGTAAACCATGTCAGAAATATCTTCTACATCCAGGAAAGGAACACCTGCATACATTTCCTTATAATCCTTAAAGTTCTTTCCGGTCAGCTCGTTGATGAACTCTACATAGCTCTGAGTTTCACACATTGGAGTCTTAACCTTGGTTGGGCAGAGAGCATTTACAATGATTCCCTTGCTTCCAACTTCTTTTGCCAGAGTCTTTGTCAGACCTAAAACGCCCCATTTAGCCATGCAGTAGGTAGCTAACTTTGGTGTTCCATACAGACCGCTGGTAGAAGCGATGTTGATGATTCTTCCGAATCCCTGCTTTAACATATACTGAGTTGCATACTTATCAGTTCTCCAGGTACCGATCAGGTCGATATTAATAACCTTTTCTACCTGCTCATCAGTCAGTTCCCAGGTATTTCCGAAGTTGATAACGCCTGCATTTGCAATTACAACATCTAAGCGTCCGAATTTCTCCCAAGCTGTTGCAAATAAGTTTTCCATATCAGGAGTGCTGCAGATATTTGCCTTCATAGCTAAAACGTCAGCGCCCAGTTCCTTTAATTCCTTAATTGTCTCCTGGAATCTCTCATCTTCCGGATCCAGCATATCTGCCAGAACTACATTGAATCCGTTCTGTGCATATTTAACTGCATGGGCACGTCCCTGTCCCATAGCTCCTCCAGTGATCAATACTGTTTTCTTCTGTTCACTCATGATTTTTTCCCCTTTCACTTTAACAGTGGTTTAATGTGTTTGTTATTTTTTTAACTTGTCCATCTGCCATTACTATAACAATTAAAGTGGTTTTAAGGTCAAGTTGGATTTTTGCACAAAAAATGCAGAGTGTTTTTGTGCACTCTGCGCAATCATTTTTCAATTATTTTGTAGGAATCTTAACAATAATAGCTCTTTCATTTGCCAATTTCCAATTTTTTCCGTTTTTCCTCTATGCTTCTTTAATAGGGAACCACACAATATGCCAGTTAAAATATTCTTCCTCCGGCTTTGTCATACAGACTACCTGGGTCACAATATCTCCTGCAAGACTTAAACCATTGTGTTTTAAATATTGGAAACCTTCTTTCAGGCTTTCCAAAGACAGGTACTTTCCAGAACGTGAGGGAACGCAGGTATGGACGCAGAGGCAAGGGGGATAATACTGCACAAGTTCTGACTCTTTTACATTTAAAAATTGCGCATACTCTTCCCGCAGTCCCATTCCGAAGTCAAACTCCGAGTCTCCATTTTTCACTTTTTTCTGATAAAACACTGCGCAAGAAAAGACAAATGGCTCTTTCTCCGTCCACTCTGAAATCAGATCCAGCTGCTCCTTTTTCTTAAATAAGGTATAATTTTTCTGGGTGTTCATCCGGTAGATCCCCGGTCTTTCCTCAATGCGAAACTTACCCACACTGTCTTTTGCATCCTTAAGGACCTGCTGGCTCTGTCTGATACGCTTTAATAGATTCATCTGACGGATGATCTCCTGCTGGATCACTTCCTCCTGATCCACCATTTTTTCCCGTATTTCCAGCAATTCATGGCTTCTGAACAGTTCTGCCACCTCTTCTAAGGAAAAACCATAGTTCTGGTAGTGTCTGGCACGCAAAAGCATATGAAAATCCCAGGTATTATAGTATCTGTAGCCGGTTTCCGGGTCACGGACCGGACTGATAATGTTCCTGCTCTCATAATACCGGATCGCCTCTGCTGAAATCCCCAGCAGTTTTGCCATGGTTCCAATACTGTATTTCTGATACATCTTCTTTCCCCCTGCATTTCTTATACCGTTTATGCCTGTTAGACATAAATTTCACAACTGTTCACGTTCAAAACTCTCAAGCCCCTTGAAAGATTTTTAACAAGAATATAACAAGTATACCATATTTCTTCAGAAAAATGTCATACTTTCATCACAGCTGCCATGGTATAATATAATGCATCAAAAAGAAAAACAAGCGACACCATAGGTGGCATTTGTTTTTCTTTGTTGCAATGAGTTTTTAATGATGAAGAAACAATCGACACCGCCAAAAAGGAGTACCCCCCCCATGAAACGACTATCTGCAGGCATCATTTCCGCCTTGCTTTCCCTTACAATGACATTTACCCCCTGTTCCATATCAGCACTGGCTGCGCAGGAAAACAGCCGGGATTTTTTCCTTTTCTTCAGCGGTCCCGGTGTGTCAAATATCTCTTCCGGCGACGAATACAGTGAATATCAGTGGGCTCTTCACAATACTGGCCGGCTGCGCCGCACTGAAAAAGTATTAAATATCAAAACCCTGGACCACATTTATCTCCACTATGGCGAAAACGGCATTGATGATATTGCCCTTCCCCCTTTAGGTCCTGACAACTTTGAAGCGATCAACACCGATGCTGTAGAAAATATTGATATCAACATTGAAGATGCCTGGAATACCTACAGTGAAACAGAAAATAAACGGACTGTCACAGTAGCTATTATTGATACCGGTATTGACACTACACACACCGACCTGAAAGACTCCATCTGGGTCAATGAGGACGAGATTCCCGGTGATGGCATTGACAACGATGGAAACGGCTATATAGATGATGTAAATGGCTGGAACTTCATTTCTAACAGTAATGAAGTCTGCGTGGGGGAAGAAGACAGCCATGGAACTCACGGTGCCGGCACCATCGCCGCAGCCTGGAATAATGGCGGTATCGCAGGCATTGCCGACAACACTCACGTTAAGATCATGGTATTAAAAGCCTTAGGCGGTTCTGACGGAAAAGGTTCCCCGGAAAGTGTCATTGAAGCCATTAAATACGCAGAAGCCAACGGTGCTGATATCTGCAACTTAAGTTTTGGATCCACCAGCACTTCTCCTGAATTTGAAGCAGCGATCCGTGATTCCAAAATGCTCTTTGTAGTAGCAGCAGGAAATGGAAACCAGTACCAGATCGGTTACGATATCGACAAATCTCCTATCTATCCTGCAAGCCTTCCTTATGACAATGTGATCACCGTAGGAAATCTGCTTTTTAACGGTCACTTAGATGACAGTTCCAACTACGGCACTACAGCGGTAGACCTGGCAGCTCCCGGTACGTATATTTTAAGCACGATCCCAGGTAATTCCTACGCCTACATGAGCGGAACCTCTATGGCTGCCCCCATGGTAACTGGTGCTGCCGCACTGATCTACTCTGCCAGAACCGATTTAAGCCTTCAGGGCGTAAAAACTGCGATTCTTTCAACTGTACATAAATTAGCCCCATTAAAAGGCAAAACAGCAACCAGCGGCATGCTGGATGTTTCTGCCGCTATCAAGTGGGTTAAAAATTAATGCTGATGATGAATTATAAAGAATCATAACAATTCAGCCCTGCAACTATTGCTGCATAATCTCCGATCCGCTCTCCTAAAGCAGCCGGCACGATCTCACATGCCGCCCTGTTCATGGGGAGCGCTTCTTTTTCCAGTTCTTCATACATGGTCTTATCTAAAAGCTGGTGGCTTCTGGCATAAACAGAACCGACTACGATTTTCTCTGGATTTAAAAGATCCATAAGGATCGCCAGTCCCCGCCCAAAAACAGCACCGCATCTGGCATAGACCGCCAAAGCCGTCTCGTCACCAGCCTCTGCCCGCTTGGCCAGTTCTTTTGCGCTTCCTTCTGTTCCAAAGTATCCAGCCAGTTTTGCAATTCCGCCTCCGGAGCAAAATCCTTCAAAACTTCCTGCTTTTCCATAACCCACCGGTCCTTCTGGTTCCATACGGATATGTCCTGCTTCCCCAGCCATGCCAGTACTTCCTCTGTATAGTTGTCCGTTTAAGATAAGACCGCAGCCAAGCCCTGTACCAAAGGTCAGAAAAATCATATTCTTACAGCCTTTTCCAGCACCGAATTTCCACTCTGCCAAAGCTCCTGCATCCGCATCATTTTCCATTTCTACAGGAATTCCTAGCTTTCTTTCCATGTATTCCACTACAGGTACCTGATCCCAGCCTGGAAGATTGGGCGGCGATAAGATCCATTTCCGATCCGTGCTTAAAGGACCGCCACAGGAAATTCCTCCACAAACAACCGTCTTCTCGCCCTTTTTCCCCATATTTAAACCGTGTTTCTTTGCCATCTCCAGCGCTTTGCATGCCAAATTTTCCAGAACTTTTTCCCAGTCCCGTTCTGTCTGCATTTCATAACGTTCCAGGAAGTTGGTATGGTCATTGTCCACCTGTGCCAGTATCACAGCGCATTTTGTGCCGCCAATATCAAATCCATACAGATACATACTGGATCTCCTTTCTACAAAAACAGCTCCGGCAGACTAAAAACCTGCCGGAGCATATTTCTTCATTACTGCTGCACTTTCGGTTCCAAAAGTGCCTACCCATGCACAGTAACTTACCTATTTAACAGCCTGATTATTTAACTGCATCTAAGTTTAAGATAGAAACGCCAGTGTCGATATAATCAGGAGCTACCTTACCATCATTGATAGCGGTGATTGCTGCATACATACCTTCATAACCCATAACGTCTGGATTCTGAGCCATTGTGCAGATCAGAGCGCCGTCTTTGATCAGCTGGATAACTGCATCAGACTTATCCATACCTGCTGCTACAACGTTATTTCCATCTTCTGCAACTGCATTACCAACACCAACACAAGAACCTTCGTTTGCACCAAACAGTGCTACACAACCCTGAGAAATAAAGTTAGCTGCTGCGTCTTTGGATTTTGCTGCATCGCCATCAGCATACTGAGTTTCAAGGATCTCATAAGCGGTTCCTTCAAATGCAGAACGGAAGCCTTCGTCACGGTCTACAGTAGAAGTAGTTGCTGCGTTTACAGAAACGATACCGATCTTTCCTTCTTTAACTCCCTTAGCTTCCAGAGCTGCTAAAACCTGCTCGCCAGCGGTCTTTCCTGCTGCGCGGTTGTCAGTTCCCAGCTGCTGTACACATGGATAATTTGCGAAAGAGTCAACCTGAACGATCTTAACACCAGCCTGATCAGCTTCTTCCAGAGCTGCAGTAATAGCATCAGGACCATTTGCAGCTACCAGAATAGCGGTTGCGCCATCAGCTACTGCGTTATTTACACACTCGATCTGCTTTGCGTCATCTTTTACATCTGGAGCGATCCACTTATAATCACAGCCAAGTTCTTCTGCTGCCTGCTTGCAGCCCTTGTCCATGTTTACCCAGTGCTGATCCATAGAGTCGATAGTAATCAGAACTACTTTCTGTCCTTTTCCATCTCCAGGCTTTGCAATGTCTCCTGTTTCCCCAGACAGCATATCATTGCCAGAAGCAGCCTCTTCCTTCTTTTCTTCCTTGGTGGTTTCTTCAGCCTTGCTTTCTTCCTTCTTCTCCTCTGCAGTGGTTGCTGCCTCTGTAGCTGCTGCAGTTGTTTCCTTTGGAGTAGATGAGCAGCCTGCTAATAATGCAGAACCAAGTGCTGCCGCCAGAATCATTGAAATCGCTTTTTTCCTCATAATACTATACCTTTCCTTTCTTTATTGTGAAAGCATTTTTATGCTTTACCTTCGTTTTTACTCTTGTTTACCAGTTACTCAAAATTAATTGCTTTTATGCTTCTTGCTCTTGCCTCTGCCGCTTCTTACAACAACATCCATAAGAACTGCAACAACTACGATAATACCAATAACGATATTTCTAATTGCAACAGGTGCTCCGGCAAACTGAAGACCATTCTGTAAAACGCCCCAGATTGCTGCACCGATCACAGTACCAAGTAAGATACCGGAACCACCCAGTGTAGATACACCGCCGATTACGGAAGCTGCTACTGCATACATTTCATAAGATGTACCGGCATCCATAGTACCTGTACCAGTAGATGCACAGGTGATCAGACCTGTTACACAGGCACAGAACGCAGATACAATGTAAACATAAATAACGGTATTATCTACATTAACACCGGAAAGTCTAGCCGCGTCAATATTGCTTCCTGTTGCATAAATATGACGGCCCGTTCTGGTACAGCTCATAATGTAGTTAAATACAAACCAGATGATCACTGCAATCCAGAAAGCACTGAAAATGCCTAATACTTTGCCGCTGTAGAAGAAAGTACGGAAGCCTTTTGCTGCTTCACCAATGGAATCTGTATTGTAGTTTCCATTGACGATCTGTGCAATACCTCTTGCAATGGTCATTGTACCTAAGGTTGCGATGAATGGCGGCAGCTTACATTTAGATACCAGGATACCATTGATGTATCCAACTAACAGGCAGGCAATCAATGTGATCACCATTGCCACCCATGGATTCATTCCGTGGCACATTAATGTTGCTGAGATCATACAGCTCATACCTACTACTGAGCCGATGGAAAGATCGATATTTCCTGTGAATAATACATAGGACTGACCTATACCGATCAGAAGTGTAGGTGCGATCTGCCGCAGCAGGTTTGCTGTATTTCTGTAGGTAAAGAAATTCGGATTGATGATTCCAAATACCAGGCATAAAACGATCAGACCGACTGTTACTGTTACAACCTGTCCCATTCCCCTCTGGGAAAGGAAGCGCCCCAGTACACCGGGCTTTTTATCACTTGAACTGCTCATATTGTCCCTCCTTGATGAGATTGAATCTAAAACGTATTATGACGCTGTTTTCTGCTCAAACTGCGTTGCCTTTGTTAAGATCATATCCTGGGTTGCCTCTTCTGCTGAAAATTCTCCGGTAATGCGTCCGTCACACATAACAATGATCCGGTCACTCATTCCCATTACCTCCGGCATCTCAGAAGAAACAAACATAACACCGATTCCATTCTGCTTCAACTGATTCATCAGGTTGTAGATCTCTACCTTTGCAGCTACATCAATACCTCTGGTCGGTTCATCAAAGATAACAACTCTTGAGTTTCTGGCCAGCCACTTGGCAACTACCACTTTCTGCTGATTTCCTCCTGAAAGACTTCCTGCATCCACCTGAGCATTGGGAAGCTTGATCTTCAGAGCTTTTACAGCATTATCAACCATTTCCTTTTCTTTTTTCCGGTTAACTGTTCCAACCGGACCTTCACAAAGCATATCCAGATTTGGAAGAGCAATATTGTCTGCTATACTTAGTCTTGTGCACAGACCATCTTTCTTTCTGTCTTCCGGTGCTAGTACCAGACCTGCTTTAATGGAATCCGCCGGACAATTGATCTTTACTTCTTTTCCGTCAATGAAGATCTCTCCGCTTTCCTTTGGATCAATGCCGAAGATCGCACGGGTTGTTTCTGTACGTCCTGCACCCATCAGTCCTGCGATACCAACAATCTCACCTTCAAACAGTTCCAGGTTGATATCCCGTACCATTTTTCCTGCATTCAGATGCTTTACTTCCAGGATCTTCTTTCCCTTTTTGCAGGATACTCTTGGGAATTTCTCTTTGATCTCATGTCCTACCATATTTGCAATGATCTCATCCATGCGGTTGATATCATATGGCATCTGAGTGATATATTTTCCATCACGCATAATGATAACACGGTCTACAATATGCTGTAATTCCTCTAATCGGTGGGATATGTAGATAATACCGATTCCTTCATCCTTTAACTGATGGATGATCTTAAACAATTCATCAATTTCCTTGGATGTAAGGGCGGAAGTAGGCTCGTCCATGATCAGCACTTTTGCATTCTGTGAAAGTGCCTTGGCGATTTCTACCATCTGCTGCTTGGAAACAGCCAGTTCACTGACCTGCGCTTTTGGATCAATATCAATATTCAATTTGTGAAGGATCTCTTTCGTCTCCTGATTCATCCGTTCATTATCCAGACGGCCATTCTTTAACAGCTCCCGTCCCAGGAAAATATTTTCTGCCACACTTAAGTGGGTACACATATTTAACTCCTGATGAATGATCGCAACGCCTGCCTCTTTGGCTTTATTTGCATCCCACTCGCCAATTTTATTTCCAAACAGGATAATCTCTCCGTCATCCCTCTGATAGACACCTGAAAGGATCTTCATCAGTGTTGACTTACCAGCACCATTTTCCCCCAAAAGGGCCAGCACCTCTCCGGCATACAGATCCAGTTTTACATTATCTAGAGCCTTTACACCGGGAAACTCTTTCATAATGCCTGTCATTCGGACCAGTTCTTTGCCCACAGGCACTTCTGCCTTCTTCTCTCCCATATTTGCTTCCTTTCAAAGATGTTTCGCTTTTATACGGTATCTATATCGTAACACTCCAGCCTTGCATCTATTGTGTCAGTGATTCGATCCTCAGGCAGCACTCCATCATAGCCCGGTCTGTATGATAAATACATTTCCACTGATTTCCTGTATCATCGATCACAGGTGTTCCGTCTGCTAACAGCAGCTGTCTGGACTCGCCAACCTCTGGATTATAGAAATATTTCTTATCAAATTCCCATAATTTGACAAATGTATCCAGATACCGCTCATCCTCTGTGGCCTGATAGGAATCCAGAAAGCCTGTCAGAGATTCAAAATTCTGCCACCATTCCTTGTCTGTTACAACGATCCGTCCATCATGCATTCCATCTCTGTAAATACCGCCGTGAACATTATCCCAGCCATTTGCCAGTGTGTAATCTGCAAATTTTCTGGTAAATTCTCTTGCAGGCGGAAGTCCTAATACTTCGTATGCACGATTTAACAGCCAGATCAGTTCAATATTATGTCCATAAGAAGTTGTATCCAGTGGATTTTTATTAGCGCTTTCCGGATCTCTGTCGTAGTTCCAGGTTCTGCGGATAGAAATTGCAGGCTTTGGCGTAAAATCAATGGAGAACTGATTTCTGCCGCACCAGATATCATAATCAACCATGTGTTTCAATACAATATCAATGATTTCCTGCAAAGCTCTCTTATGTACTTCCTTGTGGGTTGCTTCATAAAGAGTAGTATAAGCTTCCATGGTGTGCATGTGGATATCCAGTGATTTCAGATCTCCTCCGTAAACACCGGCACTTTCCAGTGTCCAGTCCTCTTTAAAGTTTTCAAAATAGCCGCCGTAAAATGTATCAGCTGCATATTTTTTCAAAGCATCAAAGGTTTTCTCCGCATATTCAATTCCCCGTTCATCACCGGTAGCCATATAATATTCAGCTAATGCATAAATAGCAAATGTCTGTCCATAAACCAGTTTTCCATTGTCCAGAACATTTCCTTTACGGTCTGTTACCCATGCCCAGCCTGTATTCTTTTTATCCCAGAACTTATCAATGAAGAAATCCACGCCCTGTTTTGCTGCCTCTTTGCACTTTTCCTCCCAGCCATAGCGCTTTGCCAGACCATTTCGAAGAAGTGCTGAAAATCCCCAGATCATACGTGTCTGAGTTACGATCATCTTATCTTCAGGCGTTAATACTGCCAGTTCCTTCATCAGCTTTCCCTTAGAATCAAAGCATACCAGATAACCGCCGTATTCTTTATCAATTCCGTTTTCAAGCCAAAAAGGAACGCTTTCCTTCATAAAGCCTTCCATTTCTTTTTTCACTGTAAGGAGTTTTTCTCTCTTTGACTGTTCCATTATCCTTTACCCCTCCTGTTCTTCTGTTACAAAAAGTATATCAGAACAGGAGGAAATAATAAGGGGACATTTTTCAGAATTAGGTAGACATTTTTTAGATAATTTTCCGTTGCTGGTCATGCAACGCATAAACAGTAACCATTTTTCATTCATGAAGAATACTGAGGATCTTTATCAGAAAAGTCTGCTGGCGATCCCGTACTCCTGAGGTTCCAACAATACCGAAAGTTTTCCATCTTTCACAATACCGATATGATCGGATATATATACACAATCTGTCAGATAACTGGTAAGCATTAAAATACATACACCTGCTGCCTTTAGTTCCTGTATTCTTTTCAAAATATACGTACGGCAATGCATATCCCCATAGGCAAAAGGCTTCTTGATCACCAGGATCCGTGGATGAAACAATTTTATTTTATTATAGATCAACCCGTATTTTTCTTTTAAAGAGAGGGACTCGATACTTTTTGTGTCAATAACATCCCCTGCTTCCCCATAGTATTCACTGCGCACACTGTTTATGTAAGACTGCTTTAATATGCTTTTCTTTAATTTCCGATCCAGCAAAAAGGTAAGATTTTCCAGATAAGACATTTCGGAAAACAGAAATGACTGTACCGGATTATCATCCAAAACGATCATTCCCCGATCAAGGCTGCTTTTTACTTTCTTTTCTATTTTTTTGTTTCCGCAGAAAATATTTCCCTCATAATCTGTAATTTTGCCTGCAAGGATCTCTGTCAGCCGGTCCATGATCTGATTATCAGAATCCAGTAGCGTAATGCATTCTCCTGATTTAACGCCAATGTTCAGATTATGTATATCCGGATCTGTAATATTTTTCAATTCCAGCATATACCCCTTATTTCCTTCCGGCTTAAATACTGCATTTTCTTTAAAATAGTAAATATATGGTGCTATAGCCTCTTCTCTGAAATCCTTCGGTTCAAATAATTTTTTGATCCTTCCTCTGGAAAACAACGCGATCCTGTCACAGATTTTGAACATGATCCAGTGATGATAGCAAAAATACAAGGTAGATATCCCCATACTGCGCACTTTCCTTAAAAGCTGATGAAACTGCTCAAGATCCGCCTGTCCCACCAGTTTTTCCGGATATAGAACTACCAAAAGCTTGCTTCCCATTAAGTAAGCTTTTGCGATCTCTACCATGATCCGTTCCATGGTAGTAAGTCTTTCTACCCTTTTATTTAAATCCAGTTCCATGGAAAGCTGCTTAAAAACTCTTGCCGCCTGCTCCCGCAAAACCCATTCATTGATCATATGTTTTTTAAAACCAGGGCGCATCACAAACAAATTATCAGCAATCGACAGATCTGAGATCAGAGAACTTTTCTGATCGATCTGGTAAATACGGTTGGATGTTTCTTCCTGGTTCAGATAACTGTTCACCAGTTTTCCATCCACATATACTCTTCCGGCATCAATGGGATGATTTTTTTCTGTCAGTTCAATCAGTTCTTTAATTCCTCTGTCATTAACGGACAGCATTCCCACGATTTCCCCTGTTGTCATGTAAAAACTGAAATTATCCAGATAAACGGCCCCGTCTTTTTTACAGGTCACATTTTCAAATCGAAGTATTTCCTGTTTCATAAGTATCTCCTGATTGGATTAATCTCTCACAATGGGAAGGGTGATCTCTACGTCCGTCCCAACATCCAGCTGACTGTAGATATAAATACCATACTCTTCTCCAAATAACAGCTTGATACGATTATTTACATTTTTCACCGCGATTCCGCCCCGCTTGCCATTTTCCTCTTCTTCCTCTTCTTCCAGCCTTAATGCCCTCAGTTTTTCGTTCATAGCCCTAACCTGGCCTTTTTCCATTCCTACCCCATCATCAGAAATCATAATGATCAAATGTTTATCTGTTATGGTGATCTTAATGTCCAGACAACCTTTCCCAATTTTCTGCTCCAGACCATGGTAAATAGAATTTTCCACAATAGGCTGCAATGTTAATTTTGGCAGCTGACACATAAGAGCTTCTTCTTCATCTTCACAGTCATAACGGATCCGCAGATCTAACTTGCTTCCAAAACGGAACTGCTGAATATAATAATAATTTTCCACATTAGCCAGTTCTTCTTCCAATGTGACAAGATTGTTTACCTGAGAAATAGTATATCGGAAATAAGTCGCTAATGCCTCCGTCATTTCCGCAATAGAATCAACTCCCGCGATCAAAGCTTCTGCCCGGATGCCTTCCAGTGTGTTATAAAGAAAATGTGGATTAATCTGATTCTGTAAAGCCAGATATTCTGACTTTTTCTTGGATACAGTAACTAATTCACTTTTATCCAATAATGCATAAAACCGACGCAGCATATTTTTCTCTTCTTCATTCAGCAAATATGGCATATGATAAATATCTTCATAGCTGTCTCCTCTTGCAAAAGCAGCTTTTATGCGGCTGTTTACTTTTAAAGGCCGGTAGATCAGCCGATATCCTCCGTATAGCAAAATGACATAAAAAAGCCCAAAAAGTCCGATAACCCATTTCAATCCTGCTATTTTCCATTCCTGAAAGAACAGGATAAACAGCAGGCTTATGTGAAAGATAAAAAAGATCGCTGCAAACCAGTGTATACGGTCAAAAAGATAGCTCTCTTTATTCATGAATAGATCTTCCTGTATTCTCCTGGCTTCAGCCCGGTGTATTTTACAAAGCATTTTGTGAAATATTTTACATCTGAATAACCCACTTTTTCGCAGATCACGTTCATTCCTTCGTTTCCTGAAACCAGCATCTTTTTGGCTGCATCCATACGTACTGACTGCAAGAGTTCCAGAAAAGTGGCTCCTGTTTCTTTCTTAAAAAGTGTGCTGAAATATCCGGGAGCAAAACCTGCCATTTCACTTACTTCTTCCAGGGTAAGGGAACGGTTATAATTTTCTTCTATATATTGTTTTGCCTGCCGGATAGGACGGTTATCCTCTGCTTTCTTGGCTTCCGAAGCTTTTTGCAAAGATCTTCCCAATGTGCCGCCTAAAAGCCGGAACAGCTCTTCAATATCTGCACATTCTCCTGCATCTTTGCTGAATTTTTCCACAAACTTAGCTTCTCCGTCTACATGGATTCCCTTACTCTTCATACAAAACAGATAATGGTTGCAAGCTTCTTTGGACATCTGCAAAATCTCATATCCAGTAATACCCGGATAATTTTTCAATGTATCCCGTAGATTTTCAATGGTTCTTCTTACATCCACTACATTTAAAGCTTCTACTGCCCGTTCCATTTCTTTGTTAAAACGATAAAATGCTTCGCTGTTTATAAAATCCGATGTTTTTCGCTGCTGCGTTTCATCCATCTCCAGCATACGTCCAGTTCCCAGAAGAAGCCTCTGCTTTATCATAAAAACAGCATCCAGAAAAGACTCTCTGATATATTCTGATGTTTTTACCATATTTCCCATTCCTATGGTAACGCTCATTCCTTTTAATATACTTTCCTGGGTTTTCAGCTCATCTAACATCTGACGCACATTTTTTCGCACATTCCTGCTTTCTTCTTCCTCATAATTCATCAAAAGATAAAATGTAGAGCACTCTGCATAAATCTCGAAATCATAACAAACCGGATCCAGATACTGAAATGCCAGATTGGCAGCTTTATCTGCCAAAAAAGAAAGACAGTTGTCATTGTTGCTTACATGGTCAAATTTGATCGCAGCAAACTGAAAGATTCCCTCCTGAAAATGAAAATGGTACTGACTGTTCAGTTCTCTCAGTCCAATGACAGTCTCTCTCTCCCGGTCCCCATAGATCATTCGTGAAACAAAGCTGGTACGCAGTTTTCCTGCATCATTTTTCAAAGCAAGTCTGACTCTCTCTTCAAAATTTAACTGTTCATTCTTCTCTTTATAAATCTCTGTGATCCTTTGTAACGTATCCTTAAGTTCCTCTTTTTTGATCGGTTTTAAAAGATAATCTCTTACACCATAGCGGATCGCTGTCTGGGCATATTCAAAATGGCGATAACCGCTGATGATAATGATCTCCGTATCCGGCAGTTTTTCCTTTACTTTCTGAATCAGTTCCATACCATCGATCCCAGGCATTCTTATATCTGTGATCACGATCTCCGGTTTATAAATTTCTGCCTGTTCTAAGGCTTCAAGACCGTTAGACGCAGTTGCTGCCACAGTCAATCCCATTTCCTCCCAGTTGATCAGTTTTATGATCAGCTGGCATATCTTCTCTTCATCATCTGCGATCAATACCTTCAGCATGTTTCCCTCCTATACTGTCATATATATGCTCTCGGAATCCTTTTCTCCCCTAGTATAATCCGCGATAATTACCGATCCCTTACACGCAGGATAAATTTTCATGTGCAAGGAAGCTGAATGAGGCGATGCCGGTAGCATCGTCGATTGAAGCTGACGCGGCAGATGGAAATTTAGACAAGTGAAAGGGGCGGATAATTATTGTGGATTATACTAGTGTATCATCTCAATGAGATTTGCGCTAGATGCAGGGGTAAAAAAACGCGTCCCCCGAAGGGACGCGTTTTCAACTAATGTGATCGTATTTTGACCTCTTTGATACCGGGTTCCAAGATCAAAAATCCTCTTGCAAGCAAGCTTGCATCGGATTTCAGACCTTTTGACCCTGGTATCATAAAATTATACTGGATAAGCCTTATTCTCTTTATCTGCTACAGCAGCATCTACTTTCTTCTGCTGGGCTTCTCTGTACTGGAAGAACTCCTTGGCAACATTTGGGAACAGAGCGTAGCTTAATACGTCTTCATCCTGCTGTTTCCACTGAGCGCATTCCTTTTCAAACTGAGGCATCTGAGGTGCGATCAGATCTGCAGGTCTGCAGGTGATCGGAGTCTCATCGCCGATGATCTTCTTCTGTACTTCTGGGTTAAATGGCTTAACAGTCTGACCAAATTCACCAAGCATGATCTTCTTGGATTCCTTTGGAACCATCTTGTAGCGCTCACCCATTAATACGTTAAGAACTGCCTGAGTACCAACGATCTGGGAAGATGGAGTAACCAGAGGCGGCTCACCAAAGTCTTTACGAACTCTTGGGATTTCCTCCAGAACCTGCTGATACTTGTCTTCCTGACCAGCTTCCTTTAACTGGCTAACCAGGTTGGAAAGCATACCGCCAGGTACCTGATACTGCAGAGTCTTGATATTTACGCCTAATACCTTTGGATTCAACAGACCGGTCTTTAATGCTTCTTCACGGATTGGCTGGAAGTGAGCAGCGATCTCTCCTAACAGCTTCTGATCATAACCGGTATCATATGGAGTACCGCGGAAGGTCTCTACCATAACTTCTGTAGCTGGCTGGCTGGTTCCCAGTGCCAGTGGAGACATAGCACAGTCAATAATATCGCAGCCTGCTTCTACAGCCTTCATATAGGTCATGGAAGCAACACCGGAAGTATAATGGGTGTGCAGATCGATTGGAAGTGTGGTTCCTTCCTTTAAAGCCTTAACTAATTCAGTAGCCTTGTATGGAGTTAACAGACCTGCCATATCCTTGATACACAGAGAATCAGCGCCCATGTCTTCGATTCTCTTTGCAATATCTCTCCAGTAATCCAGAGTATAAGCATCACCTAAGGTATAGCACAGAGCGATCTGAGCATGTCCTTTTTCCTTCTTCGTTGCCTTTACAGCAGTCTCCAGGTTGCGGATATCGTTTAAGCAGTCGAAAATACGAATGATATCGATACCATTTGCAATAGATTTCTGTACGAAATATTCAACTACATCATCTGCATAGTGATTATATCCCAGGATATTCTGTCCACGGAACAGCATCTGCAGCTTTGTGTTCTTAAATCCATCTCTTAACTTTCTTAAGCGCATCCATGGATCTTCTTTTAAGAAACGCAGGCAGGCATCAAATGTAGCGCCTCCCCAGCACTCTACTGCATGGTAGCCAACCTTATCCATCTTGTCTACGATCGGCAGCATCTGCTCTGTAGTCATTCTGGTAGCAAGTAAAGACTGATGTGCATCACGAAGGACGGTTTCCACGATCTTTACTGGCTTCTTCTCTATCTCTGCCATAGTTTAAATCCTCCTTAATAGGCACCCGGTCTTATTCAAAAGACCAGGTGCAGTAAATGTTGGTTTTTATACACCGAAAATTGCCATAAAGGTACCGGCTGCTACTGCAGTACCGATAACACCTGCAACGTTTGGTCCCATTGCATGCATCAGCAGGAAATTGGTAGGATCATATTCAGCACCAACCTTCTGGGATACACGGGCTGCCATAGGAACTGCGGATACACCTGCAGAACCGATCAGTGGGTTGATCTTTCCGCCAGTTACCTTGCATAAGATCTTTCCTAAGAGAACGCCGCCGATGGTTCCTACACAGAATGCTACCAGACCTAAAATAACGATCTTAATAGTAGTTGCGTTTAAGAATGCCTCTGCACTGGTGGTTGCACCTACAGAAGTACCAAGCAGGATAACAACGATATACATCATTGCATTGGAAGCGGTCTCCTGCAGCTGTTTTACAACGCCGCACTCACGGAACAGGTTACCTAACATCAGCATACCTACTAACGGAGCAGTAGATGGCAGGATCAGGCACACAACGATAGTAACGATGATCGGGAATAAGATCTTCTCCAGCTTGGATACGGAACGAAGCTGGGACATTTTGATCTTACGCTCCTTATCAGTAGTAAGAAGCTTCATAAATGGCGGCTGGATGATCGGAACCAGAGCCATATAAGAGTAAGCTGCAACAGCGATTGGTCCCATGATCTGGGTCTGTCCTAACTTACTGCAAAGGAACAGGGAAGTAGGACCATCTGCACCACCGATAATGGAGATACAAGCTGCCTCTTTTCCTGAGAATCCTAACAGGATTGCGAAGAAATATGCAGAGTAAATACCTAACTGAGCGGCTGCACCCATCAGGAAACTGATCGGGTTTGCGATCAGCGGACCAAAGTCTGTCATCGCACCTACGCCCATGAAGATCAGGGACGGAAGGATACTCCACTCATCCAGAGTGAAGAAGTAATACAGCAGACCGCCTACGCCGTTGGAAGTCTGTTCCGGAGAATACATGATATCCGGATAGATATTTACAAGCAGCATACCAAATGCGATCGGGATCAGCAGCAGCGGCTCAAATCCCTTAGCGATCGCCAGGTATAAGAAGACCAGTGCTACACCGATCATAATGTAGTTTCCTGCAGTCAGATGAAAGAACGCCATCTGGCCAAGCAGGTTTGATACCAAATTGCCAAAATCCATAATGTTACCTCCATAATGGAAACCTTAAAAATAAGGGGTCCATCTTGTTGACTAGTTCAGAGTAGCTAAAACAGCGCCGGACTCAACTGCATCGCCATTTGCTACATTAATGCTGGCAATTGTACCATCTTCAGGAGCAACGATGTCGTTCTCCATCTTCATAGCTTCCAGAACCAGGACAACTTCGCCCTTCTTTACTGCCTGTCCTACAGAAGCCTTAACTGCAACTACTTTACCTGGCATTGGAGCGGTAACTTCAACAGATCCTGCTGCGCCAGCTGGTGCTGCTGCCGGAGCTGGAGCTGCTGCTGGTGCAGGTGCTGCTGCTGGTGCTGCAACTGGAGCTGCTGCTACTGGTGCTGCAGCTGCTGCTGCGCCCTCTTCAACGGTTACTGCATATGCTTTTCCATTTACTGTAATGGTATATGTCTTCATAGTTTGTTTCCTCCTACTTGTTGTATAAGCACATAGATCAAATCAAGTCTTTATGTGCAGTGATTATCTTCCCAGACCTACACGGCGGATAGAACGTACTACCAGACCGTTGGATGAGGTGCTGCCTTCATATGCTGCAATAGCTGCTGTAATAACAGCTACTAATTCTGCATCACCAGAAAGATCAGGACCGGTTACTGCAGGTGCTGCTGCTACTGGCTTAACAGCCGGAGCTGCTGCCTTTGGTGCAGGAGCAGGTGCTGCTGCTTTCTTCTTGCCTTCTTCCCATGCATGGATATACTTAAAGCATGAGATCAGGATGCTGATGAAAATCAGAACAAGGAATACAGTACCGATACCAATAACTGTATATACAGTAGCAGTCTTTAACAGGGTTCCCATAGAAGTATCTTCTACAACACCTGCAGACATATCTGTAAATTCAGCCTGGATCTGCTGAGTAGCCATGTTGATGTTCATCACATATTTCTTAGTTCCCTCTGTAAAATCAACAGGGATCACAACTGTATAGCTGCCATCTTCCAGAAGAACAACAGAACCTTCGTCCATGTTTACGTTCTTTAATTCGCCCATGTCCTCACGTGCTTCCAGCTGAGCTTCATAGATAGAAGCAGTCGCTTCATCACCGGTTGCCTCTGCCAGAGTTTTCTGAACGATCAGCTGATCCTTTGGTACGCCTAAAGTCTGGGCTGCAGACAGCATGATGGACTGAGCCATTGAATCATCTACAGGAGTTCCGTCCATGCTGATGGTGGAATCAGTCTCTGCTGCATCCTGGTTAGATGAGCAGCCAGAAAGGCTTACCAGGCAGGCGGACAGAAGAACTGCTGCTGCCATTCTCTTTACAAATCGTCTCATATACATGTCACCTCTCTTTAAACCGTGCCATGCTTCTTGGAAGGACGGTCCTCACTTTTTGTGTACAGCATCTCAAAAGCGGCGATCACTCTCTGACGGGTCTCTTCTGCCTTGATGATGTCATCTACATAGCCTCTCTTTGCAGCAGCAACAGCGCCGGACTGCAGAGCGGTATATTCTGCGGTTTTCTCTTTGATCATTGCAACTGCGTCATCAGCAGCTTCGATCTCTTTTGCGTACATGATCTTAACAGCTTCTGCCGGATCCATGGTACCGATCACTGCATTTGGCCAAGCGTAAACGATGTCTGCGCCCAGGCTCTTGCTGCCCATAGTAAGACCCGCACTGCCTAATGCATTCTTAACAACAACTGTTACCTTCGGTACAGTCGCATCTGCATATGCATAGGTCAGCTTAGCTGCTAACTTAGCGATCTTTCTTTCGCTGCACATAGTTGCACGGTATCCATTTACATTTACCAGAGTCAGAACAGGAATGCTGAATGCATCACAGAAATTGATGAAGTCAGCTGCCTTCTCACAGCCTTTTCCGCAAAGAGCTGCCTCTAAGGTCTGTACTTTCTCACCATTCTCATAAACTTCGCTGCGGTTAGCCACACAGCCAACTGTGCTTCCGTTTAAACGGATAAATCCAGTTACCATAGAAGCACCGTAGTTCTTCTTAACTTCCATAAAGAAGTTATTATCAGAGATCATCTGTAAAGCTGCTGCAGTATCTCCGGTATATCCTTCGATACCAGTGCACATACGGTTTAAATCATCTGTGCAGTCAACTTCAGACAGATCTTCTTCATTATTAGAAGGCAGAATAGATACCAGTGTGCGGATCTGAGATAATACAGATGCTTCATCACCTGCAAAATCAACCAGACCGGATTCTTCTGACTGGAACTTAGCAGAAGAAGTATCACATTTTGCCTTATAGTTGCCCTCCAGAGCATTTGGGGAATTGACAAACAGTTTTGCAGAAGTATCTTCCATGAAAGTGAAATCTGCCATACTTGCACTAACAGCCATACCGCCGCCGCAGGTACCAAAAATTGCCATAATCTGAGGAATCACTCCAGATGCCATTGTCTGGCTTAAATACAGCTTTCCAAATCCATCCAGTGCGTCAGTTGCTTCCTGAAGACGCAGTCCTGCACAGTCTACCAGACCGATCACAGGTGCTCCCATCTTCATAGCCATAGAGTAGATGTTGCAGATCTTCTTTGCATGCATCTCACCCATGGAACCGCCCAGTACAGCAGCATCCTGGCTGTATACATATACCAGGCATCCGCCGATGGTACCGTAGCCGGTAACTACACCGTCAGCCGGTGTTTCCTGCTCAGTCATGTTAAAGTCAGTATTTCTCGCCGCAATATAGGCTCCGACTTCAACAAAACTGTTCTCATCAAGCAGGGCTGCTATACGGCTGCTTGCTGAAGTTTGTGCTGAATTACTCATTTTCCAGTCCTCCATCATTCTTAAGTTTACAGTATTTAGCGGAAAGCACATAAAAACAGTGCTTTCTTATAAAATACAGAAATATTGCCGTTTATATTATAGTGATTTTTTTGTCAAATGGCAAGCATTTCCTTTTATTAAAGTTGTTTATTAATAAATTTTAAGATGCTTCTTTTCCTGAAATTTGAAAAAGCCCTGCCTATACGACAGGACTTTCTCTTTTCTTTATATAATCTTTTACTGATCCTTATTTAATAAAGCTTACATGTTTGCAGATCTCTTCGTAAACCTTTTCCTTCCGTTCATTAAACACAACCTTATTTTCTTCAAACAGGTTTCTTCCTTCTGTATCAATGGATACGATCAGCGGTCCGAATTCCTTCACACGGCAATTCCACAAAGTTTCCGGCATTCCCAGATCACGCCACTCTGCACGGACGATCTCTTCTACCTCAGTTGCAGCTACCACTGCATTTCCAGCAGGGAACACACAATGGATCGCCTTGAAATTCTTGCAGGCATATTCCGTATTTGGTCCCATGCCGCCTTTTCCTACGATCACTTTTACACCAGTCTGCTCTACAAATTCCTTCTCAAATTTTTCCATACGCATACTTGTGGTAGGACCTACAGAAACCATTTCAAACTTGTCATCCCCTAAAGGACGGATAATGGGACCTGCATGGAAAATCGCATTATTTCTTACATCTACAGGCAATGGTCTGTGTTCTTCTACCAGACGGCGGTGAGCCACATCACGGCAGGTAGTTAAATTACCATTTAAGTAAATAATGTCACCGATATGGATATCTTTTAAATCTTCGTCACTGATTGGTGTTGTTAAAATTTTCTTTCCATCTTTGATCTCTAACATTATAAAGTCACCCCCGAATGAGTTGTAATTGTATAGTTAAGGTCCTTATCAAAAATAATATGGCCGCGACGATGAGACCAGCATCCCACATTGACAGCTACACCAATGGTAGATGGATGTCTTGCTGTATTTTCAATATGTACGCCCATTACAGAGTACTTTCCTCCCATACCCTGCGGTCCAAGGCCGATCTCATTGATTCCGTCTTCCAGAAGCTTCTCCATACTTGCAGCTCTCTCATTTTCATTGTGGCTGCCTAAAGGACGCATCAGGGCTTTCTTAGAAAGCAGAGCTGCTGTCTCTACAGAAGTAGCTACTCCGACACCTACTAACAGTGGCGGACATGCATTTAAGCCATAAGAAGTCATAACATCCAGTACGAAACGCGTAACTCCTTCATAACCTGCGCCAGGCATCAGGACCATTGCTTTGCCAGGAAGTGTACAGCCACCGCCTGCCATGTATGCATAGATCTCACATTTGTCGCTGTTTGGAACAATATCCCAGAATACAGTAGGCGTTCCCTTACCAACGTTCTTTCCTGTGTTGTACTCATCAAAAGTTTCTACGCTGTTGTGACGAAGAGGTGCGTCCACAGTTGCTCTTACTACAGCTTCCTTTAATAATGCTTCCAGATCATCGATCAGCGGGAATCTGGTTCCGCATTTTACCCAGAACTGCAGTACACCGGTATCCTGGCAAGAAGGACGATTTAATTTTACTGCCAGATCCTGATTACGCTTCATGGTCTGATAAATTACTTTTGATAATGGGCTGTCTTCCTTTTCTGCCAGTTCATCTAACTTGGCAATAATGTCATCCGGCAATTTCTTACCGATATGGGCAACAAAGTGCGCCATATAATTGGTAAGCTGCTCTACCTGTTCTGTTCTGCTCATTTCATAGCCTCCTTAAAATATAAGTAATGTGTATTCATGGTTTATTAACTGTTCCACCATCTCATTTACGGAATTACGGAAAAAATGGAAATGCGATGGGTAAAAGGATCATACTGACTGCAGTTGCGATAAAAATAAGGGGCAGTCCTGATTTCGTATAATCCAAAAAGCTGTAGCCGCCGGCTCCAAGTACCATGGTATTTGCCGGCATACCGATAGGTGTTGCATATGCACAGGAACCACCGATGACGCAGGCCATCAGCACTGCTCTCGGATCAGCTCCCATTCCCTGTGCAATGGAAACACAGATTGGAACTAAAAGTGCTGTAGTTGCTGTATTAGACATAAAGTTAGTCATAATGCAGCAGAGCATAAATACTGCGAATGTTAAAACATAGGGAGAAGGATTTTCACCTAACAGATGCATTACCTTCTCTGCTACCATCTGACCTGCACCCGTTTTTTCCAGGGCCGCCGCCAGTGAAAGCGTTCCGCCAAATAAGAAAATCGTTTTCAGATCAATGGAATTTAAAGCCTGTTTCTCTGAAATAACTCCGGTCAATATTAATGCCAGCGCCCCAATACATCCGGAAATGTAAAGTTTGATGCCGATCTTTTTTTCAAAGATCATAGCCAGCAGCGTCAATACCAGGATGATCAGTGATAATCTCTGTTTCCAGGCCGGTACACTGCTGTAATTAGCAGTTGTATCAAAAGCACCGTCATCCTTTGGCTGCCGATCAGGCAAAAGCTTCATTCCCAGTGTGGTGTAAAACAGTGTCGCAAAGAAGGATCGGAAAACCTACAATGGCATATTCAAAAAATCCAAAACTAAGGCCGATCTCTGATAAAGCACTCTGGGCGATCATATTTCCCGGAGCTCCGATCAGAGAAAGATTTCCTCCCATAGCTGCTGCAAATACCAACGGCATCAGAAGCCTGGAACGTGAATAGCCTGATTTTGCTGCAATACCGATCACAACCGGGATCAGTACTGCCGCTGTACCTGTGTTTGAAAGAACGCCGCTCATCACACCTACGATGATCATAACAGCCGCGATCAGCATTCTTTCTGATTTGGCAAATTTTGTAACAATACCACCGATCTTATTAGCCATACCTGTTTCAAAAAATGCGCCGCCTACAATAAACATTGCTACAAAGAGAATTACATTGCTGTCAATAAAACCGGCAAATGCCGTCTTCGCATCCAGGACCCCGGTAACGACCAGACCTACACAAACGATCATGGAAGTTACCCCCAGCGGGATTTTCTCCAATACGAACATTACGATCGCAAACAGGAGAAAAAGGATGGTTATAGTTGATGGACTCATAAACTCCCCCTTTGGTTTTATAAAACTGTATAAACCTTATTCATTTTTTAAGGTACTTTGTAACTGGTGTCCCGCCTGCCAGTCAGAACACTTATGTTTCGCAGCTGCTGTCCTGGATTATTATTATTTTATATCTTGTATTTGATATTTTATATTTAATAATGTATCCATTTCATGTTTTTATAATAGAACAGAACGCTGTAATTGTCAATAGTAATTTACCAATTCAGCGTTCTGCATATTCTTTTTGATATTTTATTGTGCATATATAACAAATCCCCGCTGGTTGCGGGGAAGTCATATCTTTTTTACTAGTATAATCCACGATAATTACCGATCCATTACACGCAGGATAAATTTTCATGTGCAAGGAAGCTGAATGAGGCGATGCCGGTAGCATCGTCGATTGAAGCTGACGCGGCAGATGGAAATTTAGACAAGTGAAAGGGGCGGATAATTATTGTGGATTATACTAATATCTTGTCAGTACATCATTCATGCTTCGGATAATATGAAATACCATTTTCTCACCTGCCTGCTTCGGATCCCCGCTTTCAAGAGCTGCCAATATCTGTCTGTGCTCTTCCTGGGAATTTCTGGCATACTCTTCTTCTGTGGACTTTAAGCCCATGGAAAGACCGTTCCACATCTCTGACAGCATTGTTTTTAGCTTTTCATTTCCTGCTGCTGTCCAGATCTCATAGTGGAAAGACTGGTTATAGTTAGAATAACTGCTGGAATCCTTTTTCTCCAGGGCCTCATCTGCCATTTCCAGACATTTTCTTATATCAGAAAGATCCGCTTTTCTCTGACAGCATAGTACACAGGCCGCACTTTCTAAAGCTGCTCTGATTTCATAATGCTCTCTTATGGTTGTTTCATTTAAGCCAAGAACGGTTGCGCCCTTATTCTGTTTTAAGTCAATAAGGCCATCTCTTGCCAGGATTTGAAATGCCTCCCGCACTGGTGTAACTGATACACCAAGCTGTTGGGCCGTAGACTCCAGTGTAATGACCTCTCCTTCGTTTATCTGCTTTGAAATAATGGCTTTGCGCAGCGCAGAAGCCACTCTTTCCCTTGCAGGCAGCAATTTGATTGGTTTTAATGTAACCATATATATCTATCCCTTCTTTTACCTTATATATCTTTTACCTGTTTACTGTCCCTTATGGAGCGCAGCCAGTTTTTCTGCCATTTTCCTAAAATATGCCTCTAATAGTCCGGCTCCTTCTTCTTTCTTTCCAGACTTCCAGCTTTCGATACACTTACTTAATAATATCTCTTCCTCTGCCTTCTCCTGCACATTTCCCCATACACATTCCGGGTTACGTCTGGATATGACAAAATAAAGGTATATCTCGGTTACAGTCTCCAGATTTTTTCTGAAAAGACTGTAAGGATAATTTTGCCAGATCTCCCTGTGGAAGTTTAACTCCCCCTCAGGAAGCTCTTCTAATTCTTCTTCCCTTAAATTCTGTAAAAACTGGATTTCCAGACTACAAGCGTTTTTTAAAATATGACGGAAATAATCTTCTGTAAGAGAAGCCACCCGTACATGATTGTTCGGCAAACGGTCGATCAGTCCCTGGTATTCTAATAAGATCAGCGCTTCCCGCACTGGCATACGGGATACTCCCAGACCTTCTGCCAGCTCATTCTGGGTCATCTCACTGCCATCAGGTATATTTCCTGCCAATATTTCATCCCGCAAAAGCTCAACAATACTGCCCTGCTTCTTCTTATTTCCAATATACTCCATTTATTTTGTCCTCACTTTTCAAGTCTCCAAAATCCAGATTCCCCGGAAATACTCCTGATGCTTTACTGTAATCTCTTTTTATAATATCCTTCTGCACAGTAAATAGCACCGCACGGATTGTGTGCCAGTACCCGGTCCTTTGCCACCAGCGTTGTTACCATCTGCTTCGAATATTTATAAAACATAGAATCATGTCCCACACAAAGCCCCAATGCAATATTAAACTCTGTTTCCTGGGAATTTAAAAATTCTGCCTGGGCAATGGGATTACACATTGGCTCAAATGCATCAGCATTGACCTTCTTTTCTTTTGGTATCCCTACGGATTCTTTTGGGAAACCACCAGTCTTACAGATCACTGAAACTACATCAAATCCCTGAGCCATTAATAGATCCGCTACAATACGTGCCTCTTTTCGCAGTCCCCTGCAAAATGCCAGTCCTATCTTTTTATAACCCATTTTTTTACAAAATTCCACTGTTTCCTTTAATCTTGGCCACTGACAATAACCTTCTCCCTCAATCTCAGAACATTTTACATAGAACTCATGATTTTCTTCCAATGCATATTTTTCAAAGGCATTGTTCATTTTCTCCTGTTCCCGCATAGGACAGTTTTTCGGCATTTTCTCTCTTACCGCTGGATCTTGTGATCCGCAGGCTAATATATTACATTTTGCGCAAGTATACATCTTTTCTTCCCTCCGAGTTTTATTATCCTCCTGATACAGGATTTCTGATCTTTTAATTTTGACATCATATTTTATATTGTATCCATTTTTTGCATAAAAGTAAAGAGCAGGCATAACAGTTTTACCTGTTTTGTCTGCTCTCTTTTAACTTAGAATGCAAAAAACTTATCATGAACTGCCTGAACTGCCCTGTCTGCATCCTTCTTATCTACCAGAACAGAAATCTTGATCTCGCTGGTAGAGATCATATTAATATTGATATGTGCATCATACAATGCCTCAAACAATTTAGCTGCAACACCTGGATTGTTGATCATACCGGAACCAACTACGGAAACCTTGGCAATATCTGCATTTGTCTCCAGTCTTGTAAAACGCAGTTCATCCTTATGGGACGCTAACAGCTCTGCCGCTTTCTTAAGATCCCCTTCTGCTACTGTAAAGCAGATATCCTTTCCTTCCTCATGACCTACACCCTGAAGAATGATATCTACATTAATATGATTCTGTGCCAGTAAGGAGAATACCTTAAAAGAAGTTCCTACTTCATTTGGCACTCCTACCAGTGCGATCCTTGCAATATCTTTATCCTTTGCTACGCTGCTGACTGCTGTCTTTTCCATGCGTTTTGCCACCCCTTTCACTTTTGTACCCGAATGACCGGTAAAACTGGATAATACTTCCAATTTTACATTATATTTTTTCGCAAGCTCTACAGAACGGTTGTGAAGCACCTGCGCTCCTAAAGTTGCCAGTTCAAGCATCTCATTGTAAGTAACCTCATCCAGCTTTTTTGCACCCTTTACATATCGTGGGTCTGCTGTGTATACACCATCTACATCTGTATAGATCTGGCAAAGATCCGCTTCCAAAGCTGCTGCCAGTGCAACTGCAGAGGTATCAGAACCTCCTCTTCCCAATGTAGTGATATTCTGGTTTCTGTCTACTCCCTGAAAACCGGTAACGATCACAATACGCTTACGGTCCAGCTCTGCCTCCAGACGCTCTGTATCGATCTTTTTGATCCTTGCATTTTTAGCTGCTGTATCTGTAAGCACACCTGCCTGCCAGCCGGTAAGTGAAACCACCGGATACCCCAGAGCTTCAATAGCCATAGCACAAAGTGCAACGGAAATCTGCTCTCCTGTAGATAACAGCATATCCATCTCCCGGTTGGAGCCTTCCGGATTAATTTCTTTTGCTTTCTCAATCAGATCATCTGTGGTATCACCCTGAGCAGAAAGCACAACCACTACCTGATTTCCTGCTTTGTAGGTATCAGTGATGATCCTTGCTACATTGCGAAGACGCTCTGTGTCAGCTACAGAGGTACCGCCGAATTTCTGTACGATCAACCCCATTTTTATTTTCCTTCCTGTATCTTTTTCTGCATAAAACAGCTGCATTTTTCTAAAGAGTCAGTTTTCATTTTAATCTTTTTTTGTCCGCTTGTCCAGTACAAATGACAATATTTGTCTTTACGCAAAAACACTGCAGAAGCAAAATACTCCTGCAGTGTTTTCATTTTTCCTGATCACTTTTCTGTGGTTATTTTTCAATATTTTTCCATTTAAAATCAGGTATTACATCAGACCATTTATTGATACCGATAAGAGATTTTGCAAACTCACTTGCCTCTAAAGTAGAGTTCTTTTTGTCAATATCCCTAAATACCTGCCAGATTTTTCGTCTCTTTGTAGCTTCGATCAGATCTGGCTTACTCATATCGCACTCCCATAAGCCTAATTTCAGTCCATCCTTTACTTCTGAAGGCGCATCTACCTGGCGGCTTAAGGTATACGCATCAATGTATGGATTGCTGTCTACCAGATAATATGAATATGCAAAGGCTGCTGCCTGAAGCTCTGGAACAGCCCCTCTGGTAGGACTGTAGGCAGTAAAGCCCTGTTCAGTAAGGATAATGTGACGTACCTGACCAGATGGTGTCTTTAATGTTTCCTGGCAGAAATAATCAGTCAGCACATTTAAGTTGGCAAAATTAATAACTGGTGAATTAAAGTCCTTTTTAACCAGTCCTGTGGTTTCAGCATCATCCCAGAATACAGGATCTGCCAGCGGACATGGATATGGATGATAAGCCAGTCCCCATTCCATCTGTCCCTGAACGTTGGCAATAGAGTTAAAGCTGTCAATGATCTCTTTTCCTCCGTATTTTAACTGACCGTCCATGTCATTCATCCAGTTATAACTAAGAGAAAGATAGACTCTGTCATTTGCATTGGTACTCTTAATGGCTGTATAGCATACGCGGAACGCCTTTTCGTAGGTCTTTACATAATTAGTCAGATCCATAGGCCCCATATAATTCCACTGCTGATTTTCAATCTCATTTCCAATGATCCAGTTAGAAATTTTTCCATAATCAGCATTTTTTCCGCTGTAATGATCTGCCAGAAACGCAGAAATTGCTTTCAGCTGCTCAAAACCAGCTTCGGTAGTCGCATTAAACATATAATAATAGGCATCTGAAGTTTTCTGCACACCTGGAATAAACAGATTGGAAGTAGTATCGCTCCAGTCATTTAAAAGAATCGCATTTACAACCATTCCTTTTCCAGAATAGGCGCTGATGACTTTATCATAATCTTCTACAATGCTTTTGTTAAAATGATAAGTTTTGCCCTCATACTGGAAATCAATACCTGATCCCATCAGCCTGGATACCGCAATATTGGTGGTAACATATTTCACACCCAGATCAAAGGCATCATTTAGCATATTCAGCTCAATATTTAAACCTTTCTTTGTAAGAGGTTCCTTAAAAGCTTCTTTATTCTTTGCTGCGATCTCAGGATTGGTAATATAATGAGGTTCGCCGACTGCCTTGTAAGTGCCGTCTTCTTTTACTGCCAGCACAAATTTGCTGTAAAGACGGTCTGATCCATTGCCCTTACTAAAAGGAACCGTAACTGTAGCCGCACCAGATGCATTTACTGAAGCAAGATAGTCACTGCGGCTTCCCAGATCATCCTGATATATGGGCTGCTCAAACACATACACCTTACCGTCCGTTCCTTCTGTACTGCCGCTGCTGTTTAAGGCAATCTCAATATTCTGTTTATCACTGGTTATCTTACAGGATGTGATCTGTCCGGAAACTTCTGCAGCCAGAACATTAAATGCACTGGCTCCCAGGGCGAAAATGCCTGCTCCAAGAAACAGAACCGCTGCACACAAAAAGCCTGCAGCTCCTGATATTTTATGATTTTTCATTCTTTCTGCCTCCCATGTTCTGTCAGTTTTTTTACAACCTACATCATACATAATCTATCTTATATTTTCAATTACGTTTTTATTACATTATCTTAATTATCTGGTTAAAGTTCAGCCATGCGCTGGTTTGAATGAGAAAGTATGTTGCAAGCTTGCTTGCATAAGTACTTTTTCATTCAAACCAGCATATGGTGAACCCGCCATGCTTCTTGTTTTCATGAATATGGAAACAAGAAGATGGAATGACCTGTAACTTATCCCGCACTGTATACAGCTTTTTCTATTGACATTTTTTTCTCTCCGTTTATAATACTGTTAGACCTTTTGTATCTGCCTGCGGGTTGAGACGGTATGAGGGGGAGCGCCCTTATACTGCGTACAAAAGAGATGCGATGGGACTCCGTGTTTCGGATTGAGAGGATGCTAGTGAGCATCGACCGCCAATTGCAGCTGTAAAAAGGCGCCATCGCTATGTCTATTTTTTAACAGAGATTTGCCAAGCGCGCCCTATGGATGCGTTTTTTTATTGCCTGTTTCTATGAAACCATATGAAACATCTTCATCCAGTATACAGCCAGAATGAGGAGAGAAAACGATATGAAAAATTCAAAAACACACGTAACGAAACTTGTCTTCCTTGCCATGATGGTAGCTTTGGGAGTAGTGATCTCCCCTATTCTTCGTGTAGAGGGAATGTGTCCTATGGCACACTTCATCAATGTGACCTGTGCTGTTATGCTTGGTCCCTGGTACGCTTTTGTATGCGCTCTGGCTATTGGCATTATCCGCATGGCCTGCATGGGCATCCCGCCTCTGGCACTGACTGGTGCAATATTTGGTGCTTTCCTTTCCGGTATGCTCTACCGCCTTTCCAAAGGCAAACTGGTATGTGCTTTCATCGGCGAAGTCATTGGAACCGGCATCATCGGAGCTATTATTTCCTATCCTGTAATGACATTGATCTGGGGACGTACCGGACTTACCTGGTTCTTCTATGTACCATCCTTTATTGCAGGTACACTGATCGGAGGAAGCCTTGCTTTCATTTTCTTAAAACATTTACAGAAAGCACACATGTTATCCACATTCCAGGCAGCTTTAGGCTCTCAGGTCTACAATAATACAGATACCGTTGTGAATGACTCTCTTGGCATCGCATTTTTAGGCTTTATCGGCTATCTGGCTGCTACTGTTGCTGTAAAGCAATTCGTTGCTGAACCTGGACCAGTAGCAGGCAGTATCAAATATATTGTTCTCATTGCCTTTATTGCAGTGGCAGTGGTATACTGGAATACAAATAAGAAACATGCCTGATGTACATAAATGTACTAAATATCTACAATGATAAAACAAACGCTGTAACAAGCCTGCATGGTTCTGTTGCGGCGTTTTTATTATATAAACATATTGAGATATATTTTTAAGGAGAGCATCTAATGGACAATATAAATAAAACAATAGATGAAACTACGAATATAGAGAATGAGCCTGTTCTTTCCTGCTTAAAACAGATCCGCAGCCAGCTCCGTAATCAGGCGCCGCTGATTCACTGCATCACCCACCCGATTGTGATCAATGACTGTGCTAATGCAGTTCTGGCCATTGGTGGTCGTCCTATTATGGCTGAACATCCAGCAGAAGTGGCTGACATTGCTTCCAGTGCTGCAGCTCTTACAGTCAGTCTTGGAAATATTACAGACGCGAGAGCTGAGTCCATGTTCCTGGCTGGAAAAGCCATTAAAAGAATGAACAATACTGAAAATGGAAAAAGAGCCTCTGTGATCGACCTGGTAGGGATCACATGCAGCTCTTTACGTATGGAACTTGCAAAACGTTTTATTAAAGAATGTGAACCTGCTGTCATTAAGGGCAATGGCTCCGAAATACGTGCTATAGCGGGAACTGCCTTTCATGGTACCGGTGTGGACGTAAGTGCAGCTGATGCTGTCAGCGCAAAAAATCCTGATTCCGTCAAATCTATGACCTATATTGCAGGAAAACTGGCCCAGGAGACTGGTGCTGTAGTTATGGTCACAGGTGAAGTAGATATCATAGCATCCCCTGAAAATGAGATTGCCTATGCCATCTATAACGGCTCTCCCAACATGGCAAAAGTAACCGGCACCGGCTGTATGCTTACCTGCATTACAGGTACGTATCTTTCTGTCACAGACGCCCTTACAGCCTGTGTTCTGGCTGCACTCACATTAGACTGTGCCGGAGAATGTGCCAATGCTGCAAAAGGCCTTGGAACCTATCATATTGAGCTGATTGACCAACTTTCCCTCATAAATGAGGCCAAGATTGCCCAGTTAGCAAATATACAGTTGCTGCAATAACGCTAAAGTAAATCATCATTACCATTTCGTTGCAAAAGCAACATTTTAGCGATTACTTTCATGATCCTTTAATTGCATAAACCCGGACATCATACATCCGCCTGCCGCCCCGGTCCCAAGGATCTGGGGCATTTTTTCTTCTGATATTCCACCAATGGCATACACAGGAATATTCACTGCCTTACATACATTTTCAAGAAATTCCAGTCCCCGCCCCGGCAGCCCTTTCTTGCAGTCAGTTTCAAAAATATTTCCTGCAAATATATAATCAACTCCCAGATGCTCTGCCTCTTTTGCATCCTCTACAGAATGAACAGACGTACCAAGAAGGGTAAGCCCATCAGTCCGTCCCATCGTTTTAAGCATTTCTAAAGGCAAATGCAGCTTATCATATCCTAAATGCTCCACTACTTCTGGAAAACGATGCAAAATAAGGGTAGTCCCCTCCTTTTCGCATAATCTGATAACTGCCTTTGCCAGTTCTTCGTATTTTTCTTCTGTCAGATCCTTTTCACGCAGCACCATAGCTTTTGGATGAAGGGAAGCAACGTATGCAAGCTGCTTTATATATGCTTCGCTCCAGTCTGTCCCTGCGTTTATTTTCTCATTTTCATTACTTTCTCTTATCAGATGCCGGTTGGTTACTGCTATCATCTTTTCGTACATATCTTTCCCCTTTGGTTCAAAACACCATTTCAGGCACGCAGGCCCAGCCCCTTAGAAGCATTTTTGTAGTAACAGACATGTCACTATAGCTCCTTTGCAGCACTTTCATAGTAAAAAAAGCTCCCGGAATTACTTCCGGGAGCAAAATCGTTTGAGCATAATGTCCATTCAGACATGTTGTATTACTTATATATAAAATCTGTAAAATTATTCGATGATAGATACAACTCTACCAGAACCTACAGTACGTCCGCCTTCACGGATAGCGAAACGAAGTCCCTGCTCCATAGCTACTGGATGGATCAGTTCAACAGTCATTTCTACGTTATCGCCAGGCATACACATTTCAGTACCAGCTGGTAACTCGCAAACGCCAGTTACGTCAGTTGTTCTGAAGTAGAACTGTGGACGATAGTTGTTGAAGAAAGGTGTATGACGGCCGCCCTCGTCCTTGGTCAGAACGTAAACCTGAGCGGTAAATTTGTGATGGCAATGTACAGAACCTGGCTTGCACAGACACTGTCCACGCTCGATCTCAGTTCTCTGAACACCACGCAGCAGAGCACCGATGTTATCACCAGCCTCAGCGCTGTCAAGGAGCTTACGGAACATTTCGATACCGGTTACAACAGTCTTACGGGTATCTTCATGAATACCAACGATCTCAACTTCGTCGTTCAGGTTCAGAGTACCACGCTCTACTCTACCAGTAGCAACAGTACCACGACCAGTAATGGTGAATACGTCCTCTACAGGCATCAGGAAAGGCTTATCTGTTTCACGAACAGGATCTGGAATCCAGCTATCAACTGCATCCATCAGTTCCATGATCTTGTCGCCCCACTCGCCGTTAGGATCTTCAAGAGCCTTCAGAGCAGAACCCTGGATGATAGGAGTATCATCGCCTGGGAACTCATACTCATTCAGCAGTTCACGGATTTCCATGTCTACTAATTCAAGTAACTCTGGATCGTCTACCATATCGCACTTGTTCATGAATACTACGATGTAAGGTACACCTACCTGACGGGACAGAAGGATGTGCTCTCTTGTCTGAGCCATAACACCATCAGTTGCAGCTACAACCAGGATAGCGCCGTCCATCTGAGCAGCACCAGTGATCATGTTCTTAACGTAGTCAGCATGTCCTGGGCAGTCAACATGTGCATAGTGTCTCTTCTCAGTCTGATACTCAACGTGTGCAGTAGAGATAGTGATACCACGCTCTCTCTCTTCTGGAGCCTTATCGATGTTCTCGAAATCTACCTTTGCGTTTCCTGCAACTCTTTCTGCCAGAACCTTGGTAATAGCAGCGGTCAGAGTAGTTTTACCATGGTCAACGTGTCCGATGGTACCAATGTTACAATGAGGTTTAGTTCTTTCAAACTTAGCTTTAGCCATTTTATAACGTCCTCCTTAATTTGCGCCCCTGTATATGTGCGGGGCTAATATAGTTAATGTCAGGCTATCAATCATTATATGATATTTCACCTTGATTTACAAGCCTTTTTTAGATTTTATACAGAGTCCTCCCCCGGCATATCACCAGGAGAAGATCTCTGTTATTGTTTGCATTTTCTATGCACAATTATTTCTTATGATCAGCAAGAACTTTCTCCTGAACGTTCTTTGGAACCTGCTCATATCTCTCGAAGAACATAGAGTAGTTACCACGACCCTGAGTTCTGGAACGCAGGTCTGTGGAGTAACCGAACATCTCAGACAGCGGAACATATGCCTTAACCATCTTACCACCGCCGATATCTTCCATACCTTCGATACGGCCACGACGGGAGTTGATATCACCGATTACATCACCCATGTATTCTTCTGGCATGGTAACCTCAACCTTCATGATCGGCTCAAGAAGAACTGGGTTGCCTTTCTGCATAGCATCCTTGAATGCCATAGAACCAGCAATGTGGAATGCCATTTCAGAAGAGTCGACTTCATGGTAAGAACCATCGTATACATCAGCGCATACACCCAGTACTGGGAATCCGCCAAGGATACCGGTCTTAGCAGCCTCTTCAATACCTTCGCCAACTGCTGGGATATATTCCTTAGGAATAGCACCACCAACAACGGAAGAAGTGAACTTGAAGGTCTCTTCTGCGTTTGGATCCATTGGTGTGAAGTGAACTTTACAATGTCCGTACTGACCACGTCCACCGGACTGCTTAGCATACTTGCTGTCTACATCAACAGCCTTAGTAAAGGTTTCCTTATAAGCTACCTGAGGAGCACCTACGTTAGCCTCTACGTTGAATTCACGCAGCAGACGGTCTACGATGATGTCCAGATGTAACTCGCCCATACCGGAGATAATGGTCTGACCAGTTTCTTCGTCGGTACGAACACGGAAAGTAGGATCTTCTTCTGCCAGCTTTACAAGAGCATCGCCCATCTTATCCTGGCTTGCTTTTGTCTTAGGCTCGATAGCGATATCGATAACTGGCTCTGGGAATTCCATGGATTCAAGAATTACTGGATGCTGCTCATCACAGATGGTATCACCAGTAGTTGTATTCTTGAAACCAACAGCTGCTGCAATATCACCAGAGTATACACGATCAAGTTCGTGTCTCTTGTTTGCATGCATCTGAAGGATACGTCCTACACGCTCCTTCTTATCCTTTGTAGCATTCAGTACATAAGAACCAGATGCTAAAGAACCAGAGTAAACACGGAAATAAGCCAGCTTACCAACGAATGGGTCAGTCATAATCTTAAATGCAAGAGCTGCAAATGGCTCATCATCAGAAGAATGACGTACTACTTCGTTGCCTTCCAGATCCACACCCTTGATAGATGGGATATCGGTTGGTGCAGGCATATATTCAAGGATTGCATCCAGAAGCTTCTGAACGCCCTTGTTACGATAAGCGGAACCACAGCATACAGGAATTGCTGTACACTCACAGGTTGCCTTTCTTAATGCTTTCTTTAAATCATCTACAGATGGCTCTTCACCTTCCAGATACTGCATCATCAGATCATCATCCAGCTCGCAGATCTTCTCTACTAACTCGGTGTGATATAATTCAGCATCATCCTTCATGTCTTCAGGGATCTCACAGATGGTAACATCTTCACCCTTATCATCATTGTAGATGTAAGCATCCATTTCAAACAGGTCGATGATTCCCTTGAATTCATCTTCCTTGCCGATTGGCAGCTGTAAAACAATCGGGTTCTTGCCCAGACGGGTCTTGATCTGCTCTACTGCGCCGTAGAAGTTTGCACCAAGGATGTCCATCTTGTTGATGAAAGCCATACGAGGTACATTGTAGGTGTCAGCCTGACGCCATACGTTCTCAGACTGTGGTTCAACACCGCCCTTTGCGCAGAAAACGCCGACAGCACCATCCAGTACACGCAGAGAACGCTCAACCTCAACGGTAAAGTCAACGTGTCCTGGGGTATCGATGATATTGATACGATGCTCTAAAGCACCAGCCTTTGGCTTGCAGTGATCCTGCAGAGTCCAATGGCAGGTAGTAGCAGCGGAAGTAATAGTAATACCTCTTTCCTGCTCCTGAGCCATCCAGTCCATAGTAGCAGTACCTTCATGAGTATCACCGATTTTATAGTTTACACCAGTGTAATACAGAATACGCTCGGTCAATGTGGTCTTACCAGCATCAATATGAGCCATGATTCCGATATTTCTGGTTCTCTCCAATGGATATTCTCTTCCAGCCAAGGGATTTTCCTCCTTAAAATAGTGAAAAAAGGAAACCTGCAATTAGAAGCGGTAGTGAGCAAATGCCTTATTTGCTTCTGCCATCTTATGCATATCTTCTTTCTTCTTTACAGATGCGCCAGTGTTGTTAGCTGCATCCATGATCTCGTTTGCCAGTCTCTCGATCTGAGTCTTCTCGCCTCTCTTACGGGAGTACAGAGTGATCCAGCGAAGTCCAAGAGCCTGTCTTCTTTCTGGCTTAACTTCGATCGGTACCTGATAGGTAGCACCACCGATACGTTTTGCCTTAACTTCCAGAACTGGCATGATGTTGTTCATTGCTTCTTCAAATACTTCAATAGCGTCTTTTCCTGTTGTCTCAGCAACACGGTCAAAAGCGCCGTATACAATTTTCTGTGCAACACCCTTCTTGCCGTCTAACATGATGTTGTTGATCAGCTTGGTTACAACCTTATTGTTGTAGATTGGGTCTGCCAGAACGTCTCTCTTCTGAGTATGTCCTTTACGTGGCACGTTACTTCCCTCCTTAATATGCTGCCTTGGATTTCATATCCTTGGCAGGTTTACATTAACTCGTCGGTACTCACATGTTTCCATAAAATGTGTTCGTGCTCGGTCT